>Ga0307487_1001035_pt1 | contig 20423 bp, 26 predicted proteins | sample CBIW12metaG_FD_203665 | JGI IMG/M metagenome (GOLD analysis project Ga0307487, IMG submission 203665) | Sea-ice brine microbial communities from Beaufort Sea near Barrow, Alaska, United States - CBIW 1.2 | ecosystem: Environmental > Aquatic > Marine > Coastal | place: USA: Alaska | collected... | reverse complement strand
GCGACAAGTAGTTGGCCTGACTCGGGGAGTACGTTACGTACCCTACTGTTTTCTGTTTAAGCTGCCGTAGGCAACTTAGAAACCGAAAAGAATAAGGAACGCCATCATTAGACCGAAAAGCGCAATTGCTTCGGTGAGAGCGAAACCTAGAATGGTGTAGATGAATAGTTGTTTACCTAGAGAGGGGTTACGCGCGGTTGCGGAAACAAGAGAAGAGAAGACGATACCGATACCGACGCCGGAACCGGCGAGGGAAATAGTTGCAAGACCTGCACCAATGAATTTAGCTGCTTGAAGTAGCATAATGGGAGCTCGTGTACGGGGTTAGGTCTGACTTTTCAGGTTAAGCGACAAGCTACTGGAGCTCCCCTGTATGGGGTTTATAGGCGGGAACGCCGAACGTTTTATTCAAGGGAGAGGGGTTTTGGGGGTGCCAGTAGGAACAGGGGGGCAGGGCTGATAACGCGCTCAATTTGTGGGAGATGGTGGCTCCATGACATGCGGAAGCGCGCAATAGCTGCTGCACCAGGAGCGTACCTACTGGCAAATTGGGGCGGAGGGGGATTCGTGCTCGCTAGCAGCTGCAGCTGTAGAGTTAGTAGCGGGTCAAAACGTACCTGAGCCGTCAGCAAGGGGCTTAAGTACGTCCCTGCGACCTGTGTGGTTGCTGAGGAGTTACGCTTTTATGAGTTTTACCTTTAGTGGGTTGAATGCTCACCTTTGTAGGGTCTAAGCTGTGAGAGGATGGAAACTCTACCGGGGGTTTGTTGTCTCGGCCTGGAGCCATTACTGTGTCAACGGTCATTGACGCCTATGAATTTTGTTTGGGGGGAGCTTTTGTGTCAAGACGAGCGAATCTAGGTTGTGTGCTGTTTAAAGACGGTTTAGTCATCGACCTTGTGACTCGGCAAGGTACCCTCGGGGCCTTCAAGGGTGGAGGTCGCAAGAACGATAGCGCCTAGCATGGATGTCAGCAAGATTAGAGTGATCATAATAAATAGGACACTTTCTTCCTGGTAGAGAGAAGCAAAGGCTAGGGCATCTTCCGCTTCTAGAGTTACGTAGCGCTCAAGTACCGCGGAGGAGAATGCTCCAGCGGAGTCACCCGCAGATGTGAAGTAATACCTGTGGAGCACGTGCTCTACCCCGGACCTAATATCCGCAAGTAGGTGGGTGAAAAGCACCGTAACGAAAAAAAAGCTTAGTCACTGCATTGGGCGTTGCATTAGTCTTTTAGTAGAGGTTAGGGACTTCACGTTAAGTAGCATTAAAACAAAGAGAAATAGGATAGAAACAGCACCGACGTACACGATAAGAAGTACAAGTCCGATGAATTCCGCGCCGTTCCCGATGTAGAAGAGTACAGTGGCGAGAAATACCCCGATTAGGGATAGAAGGGCGTAGATAGGGTTTCTGTACAAAATGACCCCTAGTGCAAAAACTACAGAAAGTAGAGGAAGTACTAGATTCAGTACAGTGCTTGCAGAGATAGCAACTAGCAAGATGGTTGTGTGTAGAAGAGCTACTCCGGCGACTAGAAGCAAGGGCAATGAAACTAGGACGAGTAGTAGGTCTGCCCCGCGACTTTTAACGCCGTTGAACCTTGGACTCCCATCCGCCCTGTAAAATACCGGTCAGATGAAGAGGCGCTGAATAAGAAAAACCAGACTGCAACTCGTCCAGTACAAAATCATATACAGGTTTCGTGTGAATTTCACTAAGGAGTAAAGCGCGTTTAGTAGGGTGAGTTGGAAGTTTTGCATAATGTTAGAGAGTGGTAAAAAATAACCTTAGAGGGAAACTCAAGGGAAAAATAGTAGGCTAGCTAACAGACGACGGCTAGTTAGCGCTGTACAGTGTTTAACAGTAACGCGTTTAGTGCTTAGTTTAAGTGCAGAGAGTAGGCTATACAAGGTGGTACTGTTTAAAAACAGGAAGCCGCCGACGTAAAGAAGAAAGGTTCAAATCAGAATAGGGAAGAATGTCGTGATATCAACTTGTGGCATTGGGGTAGAATCTACTAGGCGCGACAAGTAGTTGGCCTGACTCGGGGAGTACGTTACGTACCCTACTGTTTTCTGTTTAAGCTGCCGTAGGCAACTTAGAAACCGAAAAGAATAAGGAACGCCATCATTAGACCGAAAAGCGCAATTGCTTCGGTGAGAGCGAAACCTAGAATGGTGTAGATGAATAGTTGTTTACCTAGAGAGGGGTTACGCGCGGTTGCGGAAACAAGAGAAGAGAAGACGATACCGATACCGACGCCGGAACCGGCGAGGGAAATAGTTGCAAGACCTGCACCAATGAATTTAGCTGCTTGAAGTAGCATAATGGGAGCTCGTGTACGGGGTTAGGTCTGACTTTTCAGGTTAAGCGACAAGCTACTGGAGCTCCCCTGTATGGGGTTTATAGGCGGGAACGCCGAACGTTTTATTCAAGGGAGAGGGGTGTTTGAGATAAGTTGGTGGTAGCTAGGTTACACGCCTAAGTTAGGCAGTAAAACGGGCGGTGCTGATAAGGGTGCTAATAGAGAACCTTTCGGAGTGATCAAAAATATTAAGGGGGACCGCCGATCAGCTTACAAGCGCGAATACTAAAACAGCCATAGCGACTGTGATAAAAATACGGCTATTAGCGTGAGTTGGGGTTACGAGCTCTTTACCGGCGAGTTTAAGCCCGTCCGCAAGCGGTTGTAAAAGGCCCAGGGGCCCTACGACATTTGGACCAAATCGGCGCTGGAAGGCAGCCATAATTTTACGCTCAGCGAGGGTAAAGTACGCAATTGCCACTAGCAAGCAAACGATCTTTACGATTTTTAGCAACAGCGGGAGGAGTACCAGCTGAAGAATGAAAGCCAACATTTAGTCGTGCATATTAAGGACGTCATTAATGTAAAGAGTTACCAAAATCGTGAAGACATAAGCTTGAAGGAATGCAATCAATAACTCCAGGAACATAATCGCTGTAACGATTACTCAAGGGAATGCCGCTAGGAGGACCATTGCGGAACCAGAGGTCAAGAGAGCTCAAGAAAACCCGATAAGGATCTTTAGTAGTGCGTGACCAGACATCATATTCGCAAATAGGCGAATACTTAGGCTAAATACGCGAGCAATGTAGGATACTGCTTCGATGAAGATCAGGAAAGGAGCAATTAGCAGAGGAGCGCCGGAGGGTAGGAACAGATCTGCGGTGTTTCACTGGTGTTTTACAGCAGCTAGGTGATTAATAGCAACAAAATGAGTCATTGCCAGGAAGAACGTTACGATAAAGGAGCTCGTAATCGTGAAGGAGTAGGGAATCATACCAACGAGGTTCGCAATCAGTAGAGTGAAAAACAAGTAAAACAGTACAGTGAAGTATTGTTGCTTACGGACGTACAGATTTTCTTTTACTAGGGAGCGCACTAGCTGGTAAAGAGTACGAAGAGCGAAGTCGTAGTTGTTACTGATCTGCAGAGAGAAGCTCCCAAATCAGCTGGCCATAATAACAATATTCAGACCAAGAAGGAGGGCTAGGTTGGTTAAACCAAAGCTGCCGATAAGTGGTACAGAAATTGCTAGAACGTCAAACTGTTCAAGCGGATCAAGAGCAAGAAGGGTGTCATTAATATTTAGTTGTAGGGGTACGGAGTTTGTTAGGATAATTGCGGAGGTTTTCATAGGATTTAAAGTTTTGAGTTTTTGGGACTGAGTAAGTTTTTGCAGTTGGGGTGGCCACGTAACGCCCGGGCTCTGAGTCCCGGGGGTCGCGGCCCCTCTGGGGTTCTGGGGGTTTTAATAGGCCTAAAAGCCTAAATAATTGTTAAGTTTGAGAGCGTTTAAACTGCCTTGTAGTGAAAACCTAAAATTTCAGGGGGCACTAGACAGAGTCCAATTTAAATCACCTGAACAAGCGGCCTTGTAGGCGGTTGCTTCGGCGAAGATCGGCCTCTTTAGGGCACCCGGTGTACACGAGGGAACGAGTACCCCCGTGGTATACGAAGTTCGTGGGGTACGCCCCCGAGGAAAAACGATTAGGAAGGAGGCGTTCTTCCCGGCGACGGATCACTGGTTCAAAGAAATGACGGAAGCGTAAAATCTTAGGTCAGACCAGCTCAATGAAATCCCCGGGGGATAAACGTTGGGAAGCAACTTTAATAATTCGACCATTTACCCGCAGTAATCCGTGAGGCGCTACTGTGCGCGCTCAGAAAATAGTAGGTGCAATATTTAAATGCATTAGAACAACATCAAGACGGTCACCTAACCCTTTTTGGGAACGTGCAAAACCCCCGGTACTGCGGGAGCGTCTGCGGTTTAGTTTTTGGAAGTGCCGTCGTGCGGCGCTGCGATCAGGCAGATTAAATAGAGAGTAATGAAGCTTCTGGTTGTAGGTACGTAAGCGTGGTCACTGTCGGCCTTTAACGTAACGGCTCACCGGTGCGCTAAATAAAGATTTTCGCACGCGCTGCAGTCACTTATATTTTTTTTGCTCACGAGGAAATTGTCTACGTCGGAATTCGCGCAGGCGTGTACTAAATAAGGATCGATTGTACATTAGAGCCTCTAGTCAAGGGGCGCGGTTGCGCTCTGAGGGGTAGAAACTAAAAGCGGTACGAAACCCTTTACGGAAAAAGAGCTCGTCTGACTCTCGTCACTCAAGACGACGAGCCCGGCGTTGGATTTCTTTTCAGATTGACAAGGGCATTCATGCGTCGGAAGGTTGTTTTAGAGGTGGGCGAATAGGGCGAATAGGAGGCTCTCCCGCATATCTAAGGGCCCTAGCCTCAGCCGCTTCGGTGCGGGCCTCGTCTTGGCGTTGTTGCACACTTTTGCCCTGGTACTCCGCGACTAGACGCAGCTCATGCTGGAACTCGTGGTCAGCAAGCCACATTGAGGGGATAGGTTTCGTTTGTGCCTCCCTAGAGATAACACTTCGCTCTAACGCGAGAACGGAGGCGGGACTGTTGTCTTCAACAATAAAGGAAATAACTGGTGCGGGCGAGGGCACAGTTTGAGGTTCGCGCTCACGAAACACCGCGTCCTCTTCTAGAATGTCTTTACCTTCGGCGTCAACTTCAGCTACGTACTCTCCTACCTGCTGCTCGCGTCCCATATCTTCACCCGGCATACGTGCGTCTTCGGGGGAGAAGTCGCAACCGACAATTGCTGATACTCAGGGATCTTTGAGTCAACGTTTTGTAGTTTTAAGCCAGGTACGAAGTAAGCGCTCGCGTTTCATTCAACGAAGAGTGAGGGAGTCTCACATCTTCCTACGATTGCTGTCGAACGTCATTAGAAGGGTGTTACGCTCCTTTTTAAGGGCGTACCGGGCTGCTCGGAACTTGAGCGCCAACTGGACCCCGCCAAACTTACGGAAATGACGGGGGGCGCTTGTAGTTTTTTGACTAACATGTTGCAGGTGCTGTCGCTGCAGACCTGCTGCAAACGGGGAAGTAAAGCCGCTGCGAATCTGGCTCAGCCGTTTGGTGCCCAGCCCACAGCGAGTTTTTGAAAGCACTAGCCCTGCATCCCGCTCTTGCAAGCTCCGTGAAATACGGCCTGTTAGCTTACTATTAGTCGACGCTGTGAGCGATGGTAGTACCGTACCTAGCTTACGCTTTAATGCGTTTCACCTACGACGGGGAGCAGAAAATTTAATACGAGCTTTAATGGCCTGGGGGGTAAGACGGAACGGCCTTGGTTGTAGTACACGATCCGCCTTGTAATTAAACTTAAGTAGGCGCTGTGCCGCTTTACGGTACTGTAGAATAGAGCGGCCTGTTTTGATAGTGACTACTGTCCCAGGCCCTGCTTGCGGATAGCCAGCAAAAGTTGGACTCATGGTAGAACGCATTGCTGCGTAATGTTTTTTAAAAGTAAGTTGTGCATAGGCTTTTTGTTGTGACTTGGACTGGTATTTAAACTGGTGACGATTGGGGAAATTAAAGTACAGTGCGGATTTAATTTTTTTAGTAGCTACTTTCCTTCTTGCTAACAGCTGCGTTAAGACACGGCGGCGGTTAAACAAACTACGTAGATCGGATAAGACGTTACGTGGGTGGGCCGGTTGTAAGGAATTAAAGAAAAAACGGCGCTGAAGCGGGGTTCAGTTCGGTGTTGGCTGGGTAGAAAGCGTAGGGGTTACAGCTTGGTGGAAGTTAGAGAGGCGAACACGTTTTGCTTCAATGCTCGTGTCGGTAATTACGCTTGGGGAGCGCGCGAAGTACTGGCGGTTACGTGCGGACTTCGCGCGTACAAAGCGTGGGTCAAGGCTACCACCTACAACAAGGGCCTCCGGGAATTCCGCGTAAGAGGAGCGCCCTCGATGCTCAAGGCGGCCTTTAGCACGATACCGAGCGGAGAGCGCCTCAAATACGGAAGGGGCAGATAGCTGTGCTGACGCAAGACGTCTACGCTGATCTAATTGTCGCATTAACAGCGCGGTTTGGCGGTAAGCGTAAGTTGAAAAAGATTTAAAGAATAGGCCAGAGTTACCTGCGTTCATGGCTAAAGGGGTAAGCTCCGCTGCTGGAATACGGCGGGTCCCCTGAAGTGCTGTTTCGAACCGCTGTCGTGGCCGAGAAAACTTTAGGGTAAGAATTTGACGCGCACGAGTTTCTAGATTTACCCTGGCAGGATAGGTTGCTCATTTAGTAATACCTGCAGCGTTAGGAGCAAGACGGCGAATATTCACGGCGGGAATGATAAATTCTCCGTAGTCGTCAGGATCCTCTTGGAACAGCGCATGCTTTTTAGGGAAGAAGGAACGCAGTCAGTCTGCTCGGAAACGCCGAGTATGCGGGGCCGGGAGCAGACGGCCTGGTTGGAAACGGTAACGGAGCGCCGCGCGCTGGGGTTGATCAGTGACGTGCTCTTTCGAAAAAATCGACATATCCTCTTTGACATCGCGGATAATCGCGTAATTGTTATCTCGCAGTGTCAAACAGGCCTCTAACGGATCAACGTTTAAATAAACTCGTAAATTTCAGTAAGTTGCATGAATTAGTTGTTTTGCTTTAAGATAAGAAAGAAGTCCGTTTTGTACGCGTTTAGTTAGCATTTGACTGATTAGGGCTGGAATAAAAGTAGTAATACCTGTAATGTACTGAGCAGTTGACTTGTAGCGTAATTCCCTATAAGCGATGCTTGCAGCCCGCTCTTTTCGTTTTGCTCCAGCGCTTTTAACGGCAGTGCGCGTGAGATGCTGAAAAGTTAAAGGGGCTACTACGGGAAGGCTGTTAACCTGGGCTACAAGATGAGTACCTAGATAACTTCCCGCGGGGCGAGGTGTGGGGCCCCTTGGGGTGGCGGCTCGAACAGCGCGGGCCGCGTTGCGTTTATGCGCGTAGACGCGCATTAAGCCGAGGCGACGGCCGCGACGAGAAGCTTGTTTTTGGGCCAGCCTTGCTAATCGGTTAAGGCTTTTTACCCGACGCATGGAGGTAAACTTTGTAAGGTCAGCTGCAGAAAAGTAGGCAGTTGGTTGTGGGGTAGCTGTGTTGCAAGTAGCGAAAAGGTGCGCGAGTTGACTGTTGTGGGCTTCACGTGCAAGAAGTTGACGGTTTCACCGGCCCATACGGGCGTCTGAGGAGTCCGTCGACTTTGGAACGTTGTAACCTTGGAAAGGAAGAAAGCCTCGGTAACGCTTCTCACCAGCCGCTGCCATTACTCGGGAGGGCCAGGTATTTAGAGCCCGCACTGCTACTTGTTGTTTTCTCTCAGATCAGTGATTGAAAAACATGCGAATATTGTGCTTTCGTCCAATGCGGCGGCCGCGGAGTTTGCGTCGACTGCCGTTAGCACTGTCGAAGTTACGGCGCAGTAAAGCTTGTTTTTCCCGGAAATGGATACCGAACCCTTTGCGGGATCACTTCGGTTTAGTTAGCTTGGTGGGGAGGACGATACCTTCCCCGTAGTAAGTACTAGTGGGTACAGTTAGAGCTAAGTCTGCGCGTTTTGTACCAATGCAGCTTAATTGAAAGATCGTTCAAGCGATTTGCTTCTCTTCTCGGCGGTAGACTGCGCGTGCGCCTCAGTTACCTGATCGAGAATACTTGTTACGGCTACGACGCAACCTCTTTGACACTCAGGGTGGTAGAAGTAGCTCACGGGGCAAGCGGCGACCAGTAGTACTTCCGCGAAGGTCGACAAAAATACGTTCTTTACGGCGGCGTCGAAGCGCTGCTCGTAGTAAAAAGGTGCGAAGTTTTCGGTTTTGAATTGACATCGTCCCTTGAAGGGCGCGCTGCTCTCGTTGGCCTCGGACAAAGCTAATATTTGTAGGCAACGAGGCAAAACGGCGTTTAACAGCACTCCCAAAGGGTTGCCCCTGTTGGCTTGAAACTCGGGCATCTGCTACAATGGGCGTAGGGGCGCCTGCCCGGAAAGCAAGTAGCTCACGTCAGGCAGGAGATAAGTAAGAAACACCCCCTAACTTACGGGAAAGTACCCTGCGGCGGCGTGTAGTATTACCTAGCTCGGAGAGAACAAGGTTTGTCTTAAAGTCTCCAGTAGCGATAGGGCGTGGCTGTACGAAGCTCGTCACCCCGACGCGCCGGAACTGTGCGGGGCGTGTACGCCTGGTAAATGCGTGCAGTAAAGAATCGTAAGACTTCCTACGGCGGCCGGAAGCGGGAAAGCGGGTCCGCCTGCGCCCGATAGTAAGTAGGTGACTATGATCGTAACGGTTATGCGTAGGGGGAAGATAACCGTTCTGATTACGCATGATAGAGCGTTCCGCCCCATGAAGTCAGCGTTTGTAAAGAGTGCTGTTAACACGATCAAGGGGGTCGATGTTGTCGGTTTTTAGTTCTGCACGGAGCTCAGGAAGTTCACGGTGTGCCCAGAAACGTGCTCGCTTCTTTGCAATATCGCTAGAAAACCCCCCGTCTACTAAAAAACGATTGCTAATAACCAAACGCTGTCGTGCTGAGGCCTGTGTAGAGGCTAAGGGGTTAGAGATAAGGGAGTCCAGAGTCAAAGTTAGGAAGGAGGAGGCAGCAGTTCGCTGGGCGGGGGACAGTAGCAGCCCCTCGCCCGTCGCTACTAGGTGCTTTTTACCTCAGGAAGCAAATTGTCTAAAAGCCTCCATGCGGGTGGCACGGAAACTTTTAAGGTTACCTGCGCTTTCGCGTAGAGCTTTTCAGCGTTGGCTAGGGATAGAAAGAAATAGATTAAAAAGGTGACGAGAATCTGGTGCAGGAGCCGTGGCTGGGTCTAGAGACTCTCAACGGCGACCCTTTCAGACATTAAGTTTGGGAAAGAGATTTTCTAGCGTCCGAGTTGCCATGCGGGAGGTACGAATCGCGCGGCGGTGCTTTGCTAACTTTGCAGGGCGGTAGAATACGGGACGTGCGTGGTTTGACCAGCGCTGAATTAGCGCGGGGGCATCACCGCGATTGGGTTGCGGGTACTTGTAGTTACGTCAGGGGATAAGCCTTGGGGGGTGTTTAATGGGGTAGTACTCAGTTTTAAACCCCTTTAGATCTAGACTTGGGCTTAAGGTATGGGTACGACTCGCCACAGAAAGCTTTTTCTCTACAAACTTAGCAGCGTTAGCAGACCTTCGGCTCAACGGGTGAGCAAAGGGTACAGGATAAGTTACAGGCTTTCATCAACGATTATTTTTAGAAGCAACACGGTAAGTACGACGATAGCGCTCATAACCAACACCGTGGTGTGACCCAAGATGGAACTTTAAGCGCTTAACACCGAAGTCAATGTACCGGCGTACAGGCAGCCCGCGAAAGGATAGGTTATCATTAGCGGCAGCACGCTGGCGTAGGACCCTATGGGATGGTCAGTAACGAGGTAAGGGGCGCCCCTCAATACGAGGGGACCCTCAGCGGCGTCACTTATTTGGGAAACTGGGCGCATAGGGTGTGGAGTTACGCTCGGAATTTTGCGCGGCGCGAACAGCCCTCGCGTGGCTAAGCACAAAATTACGTTCCGAGATAGTGCTTTTACGCGTTTGCTGGTATTGTAGAGATTTAAGTAACAGCGGGTCAAACTCGGGCAAGACCCCAGCTGTTGCAAGCTGTTTGGAATATAAACTTACTAGATTGTGGGGGACGTTCTCAGGGTTTGATAGTACTTGTGCTAACTCGATACTTGCGGGTGTGGTGCGTTCTCGTGCAAAAATAGCGCGCACAGTGGAGATATCATGCCTCTTCGCGCGAGCTTGGTTCCTCGCACGAACTAGAAGCTGTAGGCGTTTTACTTTTTTTTTAGCAAGAAGCTCGCGGTGACGTTCGGTTACTTTTAAAATGAGCAGTCGCTGTAGGCCCCGGGGTTTCTTAGAGAAAAACCGTGGGTGTTTAGACTTGTACTGGCGCGGTACCCGGTAGCTAGTTTGCATCAATGTTCGATGCGCGGATAGCGCGCTGGTGGTTGGGGATCAGCTAACTTTAGGGGGAAGTAGTTGGTTGCGCAGGCCGGAAAGCGTCTTTGGGGGTAGTAGGAAGTGCTTACTGACCGTACGCCTGCGACGAACTACAGTGGAGCCGGGAAGGCGTGGGCGGCGGTGAGTGCGGAGATGCCGGCCCAGCATTTTGCGAATGGAGCGAAAAGTGAGATTGCGTACCGCGCTGCGAGCAGAAGATTTAGCCCCGAATGCTAGGGCGCTTGGGGCCGGCTGCTGTAAAAAAGAGCGTAGGCTACGTACATCGGAATCAGTACGTAAAATACGCGGCTTACCTAGTGCAGAAGTACGAGGAAGGAACGGTCGGTCGCCCCCCGAATTAACCGCTAGTAGCGGCGCTTTTTGACTATTTGCCGGAGAGGATACTGATGCTAGAGAGGCAGTTCAGTTTGCAAACGTGTACCCACTGTTGCGGGTGTAGGAATTACTGTTCGCTAGTCGGTGGTGTGTGGAGGCAACTACCAAATTTGTAGAAGGTGTCGTTTTTTGCTGTTGTCGGTAGACTGCTGCAATGCTGCGTTGAGAACGTAAAAAATTGTAAGTAGCTCCCTGAACCAGTGGCTGGCGGAATTTAAAGCTGAACATACTGGAGCGAAGACGTAGGGTTCGCGCACGAGTGCCTACACGTAAGTTAGGGGCATAGATAGCTGCAGTCTTACCTCCCTCGCTACGTAAACCGCTAGCAGGGGAGAATAAAGACTTACTACGAAAGATGCGGGCCCTAACGGGGTCGTGCTTTTCTTGGCGTAAAGCTGTAAGCAATTGCAGGGCAGGCAGCTCAAAAGAAGGCGCAGTAGTAGGGGGTGTTCGGACAGCACGGAGAGCGGACATTTGCTTGATGACCTTTTTAAGCTTGGCTGTACCGGCTCTTAAGTGGTTGGACTTAACTAGCATCGCAGTCCCAAGCGCGGCTTGCGCCTTAAAAGACGCTCTTCTGGAGAGAGACCCCCGTCGATAATTAGATTTCTCTTCTTTGGCACCCTGAACTTTAGTAGCAAGTCGGCGCACAGCGCGTTCTTGTTTTTCTACGTATTTGCGTGCTAGCTTTTCAAAGGCCTCGTTGCTGAGAGATTCTTCCGTGTTAAAGAGGACTTTTGTTAGGGCTTCCGCTTTTAACACAGAGAGCTCACGTGCTGTCGAGTACGCGTCTAATAAGGCAGTTCTCCTCGCCTGTAGCCGGTTTTTACACCTGGATAGGGCCGCGAGCATCAGTGTATTTGAGTGCTCAGTGGTGCCGACGCGGTAGCTAAGAGCGTTGGTGCTGGTGCGTGCCCTAGCAAAAAGAACATCTAAGCGAAGGCGACGAGCCGAGGACATGTTAATAAAACGCTTGCGGTGACTGTAGCGAAAGCTAACAGGGTTGCGGGGTAGCTTGGCGCGCGCCCGGCCGTGAAGCAGTAAAAGCTGTTGCTGATATAAACGCGTTGCTGACCTACGCCCCAGTAATAGGCCGCGACGAGAGCGGGTAGTAGCGACGCGGTTGAAGGCTTGTGCACGGATGCTTCGGTGGGACGCAAGGGTGCGCTGTTCCTTACGGCCTAAGCGTGCTGTGTTGTATACTAGCGCACGTGCGGCGTATACTTTAGCCGCGTGGCGGCGAACCACAAAACGGCTACGCCTTTTGGCCCGTACCTTTCGTTTACCTTTATACAGGATGCGGAGACGGTAACGGAAGTAAGTCTTTGCTTTGCAACGACGGGGAATAGCTCTTTTACGTAGAAGTGCACGGCGGTAATTACCATTTAAGCTTTGAGCAGAAACTCAACGAGAGGTAGCTGCTTGTCAGGAGAGTAAACGTTGAGCACGGGCACGAACTGCGTTCTGGCCCCGAGCGGAAATAGTTTGTTTTTTTACTCCAACAAGGTGATGGCGCCTTTTACGGGTTGTGTGCAGGCGGGCTAGTGTAAAATTAGTCACTGGTAGAGATGCCGCGGGATGCTGATACGCTAGCTTGTACTTCCGAGAAAGAAGAAGCTCCTTTCGGAAGATTCTTAGTCGTGGGCGTAGATGCTCCGTTAGGAAATTTCTGTAGAATGCTTGACTGGTGCGTGTGGTAGCGCCGAAACGACTAATACACGCGGAGGCAGCTGTCCTACGGGTAGAAATCGCCGCCCTGGTACTGCGGACTTTTAACGCGGAGGTATTCGCTGTTTTAGTATTGTAGCTGTTACTGCGGTTAGTACGTGGTTTGTTGCTGCCTCGACCGGGAGTTTTAGCCCCGGCTGAAGTCATTACCGGATCAACGGTTACTGATAATCGTGCATTTCGTCTGGAGGCAGAGTTGTTTTGGTTTTTATCTTTTGAAATGCTTTGAGCTTTAACGTAGGGAGGGATTTTATTTTTGGCCATTTTTAGTGTGGTTTGTTTTAGGGTTCGTTGTGTTTACTTTTGAGTGTTTGGTTGGCTTTTGATTAGTGTTAGAGGCTTGGGACACGTTAGAGCTTTTAGACGTGCTAGGGTTCTTGGGCATGTTAGGGGTCTTGGGCTTAGACATGTTAGGGCCTTTAGATAAGTTAGAGGTCTTGGGCATGTTGGGGGTCGGCGCAATAGGTAGTCTGTTAGTTCGACGAAATTCCGCAGCCTTTCGCGCACGAGCTTGCTCTCAGGGAGAAATGGCTAGGGCGGCGAGGAACACGTTCATTCGACGAGAGAACTCTTTTCAGATCTCTTTAGGAGACGACTGTTTCATAGTTTCGCGTGCAGTAAAGAGTAAAAGGCCGGGGATGTCCCTAGTAAAGAACTTCCTACGCCTTTGTTTACTCCGGCCCTTGTACCTTGGGCTGTTACCAGATGCGATCCTATTTGCAAAAACTTTAAGGGGTGCTTTAGCCTCTGACAATTGTTCTAATCGACGACGTAATCGTCGCGCGTCGCGGGATGCGAACAGGTAAACGCGGCGGCGTTTACGGGCCACTGCCCGGGTCGTCTTAAGTAGGGTCCTGAGGCTTGCGTCTGTTGGAACTACTGCATACGCAGAGGTAGCGGTTTTAGAGGTTTGCTGTTTATCAATAACAAATCCACGGTTACCCCCAACAGTCCTTGCTTGGGAGAGGTGAAAGCGGAGATGCTGACGTTTTGAAACCCTAGCGGGTCGAGGGGTGTTAGAAAAAATAGAAAGCGCCTTTAGTCTGGCTTTGAACAGACGAGCCGCAAAAGGAAATTGACGGCTCCGTGCGCGTTTTTGACTTTGACGAATGTTTCGAAGCGAATTACGCGGCCTAGGAAATCTGGCCTGAAGAAGCACGCGTGCAAGTTGGCGTTGTTGTTTCAAGGTGCGGCAGCAGAGAAGCCTGTGCTTAGAAAGGCGGACTCTCTGTAAAAAGCGGGCGCGGCTAAAGTGCTTAATGCGCCCTAGGGTGCGGAGTTGTTTTGACGGAGAGTGTTTAAGTTTTCTGGGGATGTACCGACGAGATACAGCTCTAGAGAAGAGCGGGTACTTTTTAGTTAGGGCCGCTAGCGCATGGTGGGAAGTGTTACCCTCCCGGTTGGTGATGGCTAGTGCTGAAAGCTTGCGAAAGCGTCGGAGGCGTAGGTCAGTCAGCTGTAAACTCCTGAGACGGGTTTGTCGGCGGCTCACCGCAGGGGCGGTAACTGGGCTCTTTGTACGGTAGGTGGCCTTAGGCGCTAGTCCGCGTACTTGCGCAAAAGCAAAGGCTTTTACCTTTTTTGCCTGCATTCGAATACGACGGCTGGCGAGGTGTTTTCGCTGGTCCATTAGGCGAAGAAACAGCACAACTCCATCACGGGTGGACGCCTCTGTTGGGATACGGCGCCGACTGCCCCTTGCAGCTGGGCTAGATACCCTACCGAGGCGGGTTAGACCCTCTGCTTTGGAAGTATTTTTGATTCAAAGTTTTTTTTTGAACCAGTGTCGGCGGCCAAAGAACCTCCGCCCCCAGGTTTCTAGTTTGTTACACGCGGTCCGGAAGCGGTCTCGGATTACTCGTCGCCGTGCTCTACACTGCTTACTAAACAGTCGTGCGCGGGTTGCTACTAATTTTTTATTTACCTTTGCCTTAACAGCACGTGGTACAAGGGCCCGTTTAGCGCGCAGCCCTTGAACTACTGTGGTAAGTAGTCCGTTACGTACCGGTAGTGCCCCTTGTTGGCGATAAAACATTTTCTGGGACCGACTATGCTTCGAAGATTCCCCGCGAATACTACTATATAATTTAGCGCGGAAAATGGGACGCAGCATTGAGTTCAGCGTACCCCTACTTACCTCCGGAGGTAAATAACTGAGTTTTGCTCTCGGAGATAGCGAACAACGATAGGAAATGGGGCGCTTGTAGAAAGAGCGCATACCACCACGAACTGTGTACTCCTGTCCGTAGCGACCTGTTTTAGTTTCACTGTGTACGTAGCGTTTTTTGAACCGACACGCACGGCTAAAAAACTTAGCCCCAGATCAGCGGCGAGTAATTTTTCACTGCCGATGCGAGCGCTGGTCACGTTTTTTCGTGGGCTGTGGAGAGTTAGCTTGTTTTCTAATAAACGTGCGTAAAAACCGTGCACTGCGTTCATGCACTTGTAAAGTACTAATATTGCGCGACCGCGCAAGCAGAGCGCGCTTCTTGGAAACAAGGTTTTTACCTTGCTTTAGTAGTAACCTGGATTTGGTTCGCGCCCGTAAGGTTTCCAGAGCAGACAGCAGTGCTCGGGCACGTGCGTTGGTGGGTGCGTATTCGTGTAAATCCAAGGGGGAGTCCCCAGTAAGTAGCTTTTTAAGGCGTTTGGATAACTTAGGGGCGTTTTTCCGCAGGGGTCGAGACCCATTTTTTTTCGCCTGTGCGTTAGGGGAGGCAATACGCTTGGCCTGCTTAGGAGCCAAACGGTGTGGCGTTGCGGCGACTTCGGAAACCGAGTGCTTTGGCGGAAGGCGGACACGGCCGGGTTTCGTACTGGCAACTTTTTTTGGAGCTAGATGCAGTAAACTGCTTGGTTTGTTAGAGATTACGCTTTTAGGAGTTGTACCTTTAGTGGGTTGGATGGTTGCCATTATAGGATCTAGGTTGTGAGAAAGCGGAAACTTACCGAGGGTTTGTTGTTATCGCTGAGCAGGATCTACGTTTTAAGGCTAAAGGCCCCAAAGGTTATTAGTCGTTTAGTACTTGGCGGTTAGCTCATGCAAGCGCTGGTAAGAACGCCAGGAAGTAGCCGAAATATAGTACAGTGAAAAGTTTGCTAGCACCGACGTAAGGAGCTTCGGCTGGGCGAGTACCTAAAAACATTAAAGCGAAGAAGACGCCAACAAATAGTCAGAATAGGACTTTATGCGCCGAGGAGTAAGGTGCAACGGATAGTCGGGCGTCATGCGCGCAAACATCGACGTAGTAAGGGATTGCAAAGAGCATCAGGATTGCGGAAAACATCCCGATAGCCCCACCAAGTTTATTTGGGCAGGCTCGAAGGATTGCGTAAAACGGGGTGAAGTACCACTCAGGAACGATGTGAGCGGGAGTTACTAGTGGATTGGCTGGAATGAAATTATCGGAGTGCCCCAGGAAGTTGGGGGCGTAGGAAACTAGAGCAGCGAAGAACGCGAAAGTCGCAAAGAAAATGAAAATATCTTTAAATGTAAAGTAAGGGTGAAAGGGTGATTTATCAGGGGTAACAGGTAGGGTCAGGGGGTCGCTAGATCCGGCAACGTGGAGGATTACTAGGTGGCCACCGATAATGAGAGTAATCACAAACGGTAGTAGGTAGTGTAGGCTAAAGAACCTTGTAAGGGTTGCGTTGTTGATAGAGAATCCTCCTCAGACTCAGTACGCGATATCTTCACCAACGAAGGGGACCGCGGTAACAAGACTTGTAATCACAGTAGCCCCTCAGAAGCTCATTTGCCCTCAGGGTAGAACGTAGCCGATGAAAGCAGTTGCCATCATAAGAAGAAAAATAACAACACCGCTATGTCAAAGAGCCGGGCGGGTCAGGTATGACTGAACGTATAGGTTACGTCCCATATGAGCGTAAATTAGGATAAAAATCATAGATGCGCCGTTCGCGTGAAAGTAACGAAATACAGCACCACCAGTAACATCGGTCATAATGTGCTCAACGGAGGCGAATGCTCACTCAACGTGGGGGGTATAATGCATTGCTAGGAATACTCCGGTTACGATTTGGATCGCGAAGAAAAGTCCTACAAGAGACCCGAAGCTCCAGTTGTAGTTTAAATGACTGGGGGTGGGATAATGTAGTAGGTGGTTCGAAAGGGTGCTCGCTAGGGGGTGGGTTGAATTAAGAGTACGTTTAGTGTAATTGCGGGGCTCTAGCATAGGAGTTAAAAGAGTTTAAGGGGGTGGATACAAATAGGTATGGGGAAGCGACTTATGCGCTAAGTGCGTCCACACGGGGAATAATAGTTGGCAGTAGAAGTGTTCCAGTTCAAAGTGAGAGCTCCAGCATAACTAGGGTTGCGCGCTGGGGTTGAGAAATATTAAGGGTTCGGTCAGGAATGAGCGCCAGGGTTTCGGGGCGTTCAAAAAACATAGTTTTGATGATGCGCAAGTAGTAAAAGGCGCTGATCAGACTGGTTGCTAGACCGGTGATCACTAGTAGCATTAAATTCTTCTGAAATGCTGCAGTAAGAACGAAAAATTTACCAAAGAAACTAGCTAAGGGTGGAATACCGGCCATAGCAAAAAGAAAGACCGCTAGGTTTCACCTGACTAGTCAATCACTGGCGAAGCGGCCGAAGCGCCTAAAGTCAGAAAGGTACAGGATGTCAAGGCCGTCATTGCGACGGACGTACATAAATACGAGTAAAAATCCTGCACTTGTAATCGCGTAGAGGAAGATGTAAAGACTTAGTGCTCGCGTACCCTCGGAAGAGTCACAGCATAGGCCAATAAGAAGAAAACCAATCTGATTAATGGAGGCGTATCCTAGGAACCGCTTAAGCTTGCGCTCGTATGCGGAAGCAAACGCACCTCAGATAAGTGATCCTACCGCTGCAAATACTACGCAGGGGATTCAGAAGCGAGAAAGCCCACACAGTGCGGTGGAGAGCATTCGAGCAAAGAACGAAAGGACAGCAACTTTTACAGGAAGCATAAAAAACGCTGTCACAGGGGTTGGGCTACCTTCATAGACTTCAACAGCTCAGAGGTGCCCGGGTACGGCGGAAAGCTTAAAGAATAGACCAAAGATGAGAAGAAGGGTTCCAACACGTAGCAAATCTTTGCTAGTACCGTCTACACTAGCAAATCCATAGGCTAAAACATCAAAATCACCCGTAGACATAGCTGCGTAAAAAAGAAAAGCCCCGTAAATAAATAGGCCGGAACTTAACGTGCTAAGATAAAAGTACTTTAATCCAGCCTCGCGCGATGGCTTAGAGACTAAATCATATAGAATGAGAATATAAAGATTTAGGCTGAAACCCACAAGAGCAAAAAAGGAGGAAATCATGTTATTGGCGCAAACAAGAAGTAGCATAAAAAACAAAGCAAGGGCTACGAAGATAGAGTATTCAAGAGTGTGCCGTGCATGATTACGTAAGTATTCTTCAGAGCAGGCTAATACAAGGGCACCGCATAGCAGAGTCAACAGCTTAAATAGCAGGGTGCTGTCGTTAAGTAAAAAATAACCATAAGTGACTACTAGTCGCGTATAACTGGAGGCAGACCCTAGTAGTAGCGGCATAACGAGCAACCCCGTGAACAATAGTGCTCAACTAGAGACTGATCATGTTTCGAGCGCAAGGGCGCGCTTAGAACGATCACGTCCAAGTTCCATCGCGAGAAAGGTCAAGGCCGCACAAATAGCAGCAATTAGCGAAAACTCGGAAAGAAAGTTAGTAGCTAACTCACCCCCGAAATCCGCTACTTGGCCGAAGGAAAGCACTGAAGGTAGCGCGACCACCAGTAAAGGGCTAACTGACTTTTTAGCAGATGCAAACTCTGCCTGAGATAGTAAAACTACCTCGGACCGTGCGGAGGGCGCGTTGGTGGAAACTGCGTAACGAGCGGGTCAGATAAGTGCTCCGCGTTTTCATTCGTATAAAAACCCAATGGAGAGAATAAAAAGAAAACTAAGCACTAAATAAAATCCGAATCAACCAGTTGTTCGTAAAGTTAGTACTCATGGAAACAAGAGCGCGACTTCTACGTCAAAAATTAGAAATAAAATTCCGACAAGGTAGAAGTGCACGTCAAAGGGGAGCCGGGTTGCGCTATCGAAGGGGGCGAAGCCGCACTCGTATTCACTGCGCTTTTCCGTATCCTGAGCAGTAGAAAGGGATAGGAGGTACGCAACAGTAGCTAAAAGGCCACAAAGTACAATAATTAGTGCGAGATAAAGAACTACGTTGTAATAGATCTGAGCTTTCTGGTTAGAAAGTAGGTAGAAAAATGCTCTATAGAAGACGGAGGGCTCGTTGCTTGTTGCAACGTCAACAGCAGTACTAGCAGCGTCTGAAGCGTTTGTGGTAGGGAGTTCTTTAGGAATTTTGCTAGCAGCCCCAGTTTCAACTAAGTCCGTGGCCGCTACTTTTGTGTTTCAGGACATAAGAAAATTAAAGGCACCGTTTACGATTTGGTCGCTGAAAAGCACAGCTACAGAAGCTGTACCGAGCTTAGCAGAAAAAACGGGGTCCCCGGTATAGAAGAGGCACCCTAAACCAACAGCAGTGGCTAGCCCTGCAGCCAGAACGTAAACGGGCAGGGAGCCAGGGGTTTCCTCTGCTTTAGTCGTGGCTACGGCTGCGGTGGCGAATCATCCTGGAGCGCTAGAGGGGTCAAATTGTGGCAGTTTGATAAAGCTGGGAAGACGGAAGTTCGCTTTGGTTGCCAGGAAGGCGGTTGTTGCGATAAGAAGGGTACAAAGGAGGGTTAGGGTGTAAATTAATTGTAGTGTTGGACAGGTTACAAAGTTAAGAAGGGTCTCGAAGTAGAAAGGAAGGTCAGTTCCTGTTACAAGGTCAACAGCGGTGCTAGGAGCATCCGAGGAGGGTGCGGTAGGAGCTTCGGGTAAGACTCCAGCTGGGGCCTCAGGTGTCGAAACCGTTTTTTTTGGCGCGGGTTCTACCTCCCCGATATGAGACCTCACAATTGACTTAAGCGTAGGTCAGGGTACTGTGGTGTACCTTGTGTGTGCTACTTCGATTACAACAGTGCCGAGAAAAATAAGGGTAGCTACGATTCAGCCTTTACCGCCGTCATCGCCGCCGCTCATATTATCCTCCGAGTGTCGTATGTGATACAAAGTCGATTTGACGACCGAACCGGTAGACTGCTACTAGAAGACCAAGACCGACTGCAGATTCGCAGGCGGCAAAGATCAGAATTAGCAGACCATAAATTGTTGCCTTACTGTTATGAAAGGCGGCTCCATAAAGAACAAAGCTAGTTACTGCTCCGAGGTACATGACCTCAACACTCATCATAGTCACAAGGAAGTTCTTGTAATTGAAAACCATTCCTGTGAGACCAATGAAAAAGAGGCAAAATGCTACAGCTAGTCAATTGGAGAGTAGAGAGAATTGCTGGGTGGGGTATAGAAGGATATAAGTGTGGGTGTTCGTGAGATCAATGCAGGCCGTATTAGCTTCAGCTTTTCAAATTAGAGTCGTCAGCATGAGATTAGATTTTGGGACCTTAGTTATACTAGGGTAGGGGGCTGACTTTGGTAATTATTGTGACAAATTGTGTTAACTTACCATGAAACGTATGTAAAATTAAAAACTAAACTTGTAGTTCCCGCGTGGTTTTGGGAGTTGGGAGCTATTTATCTTGATCCCGCGACTTAGGTGGTGTGGGTGGTAGCTCGTAATAATATTTTCTACTAAAGTACCTTTTTACGCAGGTAATAACATGCTTTCCAATAATTAGTAAAACGCAGATAGCGAGGAGTAAGCGCAGCTCCGGAAGGTACAACTCAAATAGGAGGGCATATGTTGGATCGCAATTCCGCAGTAGTTGGTGAACTAGGTCAACTCCTAAGCTATAAAGAGTCCGGGCGCGTTCGATCCTAATTTCTACTCAATACGGGGGGGGGGGGGGGGGGTGGTGCAAAAT
>Ga0307487_1001033_pt1 | contig 20435 bp, 20 predicted proteins | sample CBIW12metaG_FD_203665 | JGI IMG/M metagenome (GOLD analysis project Ga0307487, IMG submission 203665) | Sea-ice brine microbial communities from Beaufort Sea near Barrow, Alaska, United States - CBIW 1.2 | ecosystem: Environmental > Aquatic > Marine > Coastal | place: USA: Alaska | collected... | reverse complement strand
GCCACAGCGAAGTCGCCGCGTGCAACCAGGCCGATCTGCTCTTGAATGCTTGAGGCCAATACTTTGATCGGCACGCCGTTGGCACGCGCAACCATTGCCGGACCAATCCCGAAATACATGACGTCCAGCTCGCCGGAGGCCAACGCTTGAACCATAGCCGAACCGCTTGTGAAACGGGTCAGTTCCAGATCCAGGCCCGCCTCCTTGGTCCAGCCCTCGCCTTCCATAACGAACAGCTGCGCGACGGGCAGGATCGGCATGTATCCCACCTCAAGAGTGGTAATGTGTTCGTCGGCCTGGGTCAGGCCGGAGAAAGCCAGCAGACCGGCGAACAAGGCTGCTAAGGGAAAGCGAGGTGACATGGCAAGATGAACTCTGTTGAAAAACATTAGCGCTTAGTCTAACGTTTTTTCGCATATAACTGAATCGCATTTTATATTTAATTATTATAACTATATTATAAAAATCGAACGCAGTCGTTTCAGCAATAACTGCTATCGGCTTCATCACCCGTCATGGCAGCTTATGCGCTTTGAGAAAAGCCGCAGGTGCTCTTTGATAAGGTTTTTCATGTCACAACTCAAACGTCAGTGCAGATAGTAGAGTCACGGCAGGTTGCCACGCAGACTGATCGCCACGTTGTGGATGTTCCCGCCCTTGGGCGCCGCACAGCCTGGAAATCAATCCAAACATGCTGGAACCGTGGATTAAAGAGCGTGAACCGGTCGCGGTCTAGCGACTGAGGTGATTGGGGATGATCACGTGCAGTAATAGCAGTAGCTTCAACCCTCACCCTACTAAAGTGTATGCAGCACGCAGGCCTCGCAACCCGCTACGGAAAACGTTACTTTTGTTGTCGCTATTTTTCGGTGATGCTTACCCGATAGCGTGCAAAAGATAAGCCTATTTAAGGACTCTCAATGGCCATTAAGAAAAACGAACTTTATTCCTCCCTTTGGGCCAGTTGCGACGAGTTACGTGGCGGTATGGACGCCAGCCAGTACAAAGATTTCGTGCTAACCCTGCTGTTTATGAAGTACGTGTCTGACAAATACAAAGGCGACCCCTACGGCATGATTGTAGTGCCACAGGGCGCCAGTTTTGACGACATGATTGCCCTGAAGGGCGATAAAGAAATCGGCGACAAGATTAATAAAATCATTAGCGCTCTGGCCGAAGAAAACGACCTGAAAGGCGTGATCGACGTCGCCGATTTCAACGACGAGGAAAAGATCGGTAAAGGCAAAGAAATGGTGGATCGCCTCACCAAACTGATCGGCACCTTCGAAGGCTTGGACATGAGCTCCAACCGTGCCGATGGTGACGACCTGCTGGGCGACGCCTACGAATACCTGATGCGCCACTTCGCCACCGAGTCAGGCAAGTCAAAAGGCCAGTTCTATACCCCCTCGGAAGTGTCGCGCATTCTGGCCAAAGTAATTGGTATTACCAGTGAAACATCGCAAGACGCCAGCGTATACGACCCTACCTGTGGGTCCGGCTCGCTGCTGTTAAAAGCGAATGACGAAGCACCCCGTGGGCTGAGTATTTACGGCCAGGAAATGGACAACGCCACCAGCGCACTGGCACGAATGAACATGATTTTGCACGACAACGCCACCGCCAAAATCGTGCAGGGCAACACTCTGAGCAGCCCGGAATGGAAAGATGCCAACGGCAAACTGAAAACCTTTGATTTTGCCGTGGCCAACCCGCCGTTTTCCAACAAAAACTGGACCAGCGGCCTGAACCCTCACGAAGACGAGTTTGGCCGTTTCGTGTGGGGCATACCGCCCGAGAAGAACGGCGATTACACCTTTTTACTGCATATTATCAAAAGCCTGAAAAGCACCGGCAAAGGCGCGGTTATTCTGCCTCATGGCGTTTTGTTTCGTGGCAACGCCGAGTCGCGCATCCGTGAAAACCTGATCAAACAAGGCTACATCAAAGGCATTATCGGCTTGCCTGCCAACCTGTTTTACGGCACCGGTATTCCCGCCTGCATTATCGTGATCGACAAAGAAGACGCCCAGGCCCGTAACGGCTTGTTCATGGTGGATGCTAGCAAAGGCTTTATGAAAGAGGGCAACAAAAACCGCCTGCGCAGCCAGGACATTCACAAAATCGTGGATGTGTTTACCAAGTACTTGGAATTGCCAGGTTTCAGCCGCTTGGTGCCACTGGCCGAGATAGTCAGCAACGACTACAACCTGAACATCCCCCGCTACATCGACAGCAGTGCGTCGGAAGACCTGCACGACCTGAGCGCACATTTGCAGGGCGGTATTCCCAATCGTGACATAGACGCGCTGGATAACTACTGGCAAGTGTTCGCCAGCCTTCGCGCCACGCTCTTCACTGATGATCGGGTCGGCTACAGCAAAAGCCTGGTAGCTGCTAATAATGTAAAAAACACCATTTTAAACCACGGTGAGTTTAAAGCCTTTGCCAGCCAAAGCCGGGAGCCGTTCACCGCCTGGAGTGAAAGCGCCGAGCTGAAAAGCATCGCCATTGGCGACAAGCCCAAACAGCTGATTCACGACATCAGTGAAGCACTGCTAAACCGCTACGCTGGTATGCCTCTGCTGAGCAAATACGACATCTACCAGATTCTGATGGATTACTGGGCAGAGGTCATGCAAGACGACGTGTATGTGCTGATGCAAGACGGCTGGCCAGCGGGAAAAGTGCTGCGCGAACTGGTGGCCCGAAAAGGCGAAAAGCTAAAAGAAACCCCGGACCTGACCCTCAATAAAATCAAATACAAAGCTGAGCTGATCCCGCCGGTTTTAATTGTCCAGCGCTACTTTGCCACTGAACAGGCTCAGCTCGATGCGCTGCAAGCCAAGCTGGATAACGCCACCCAAGAATTGGACAGCTTTATTGAAGAAAACAGCGCCGAAGACGGCAACCTCGCGGACGCGCTGAACGACAAAGATAAAGTCACCAAGGTCAGCGTGACGGCGCGGTTGAAACTGGCCGCAGACGCAGAAGAAAGAGCCGCGCTAAAACAGGTGCAAAAACTGTTTGATGCCGAAACGCGCTGCAAAAAAGCCGTGAAAGACGCACAGGATGCATTGGACTTAGCGGTGTTCAAACATTACCCCAGCCTGAGCGAAGCCGACATCAAAACGCTGATGGTTGACGACAAATGGCTTGCCACCCTGCGCGAGCAGATTGAAGCTGAAATAGAGCGCATTACCCAGCAGTTGGCGAACCGGGTGAAACAACTGGACGAACGCTACGCGGAGCCACTGCCTGCCATCATCCAATCGGTTGAGCAGCTGAGCAACAAAGTTGCCGAGCACTTAAAAGCCATGGGCCTGGCGTTATGAATCAGCCGAGCGATACCAACCTGGCGGGTTTGGTGGAACCCATAGCACAGATTATTGAGCAGGCGCGGGGCCAGGTTCGCCAAGCGGTGAATAGTGCAATGGTGCATAGCTACTGGTACATCGGCCAAATGATTGTTGAGCACGAACAGCAGGGCGCCAGCCGTGCTGAATACGGCAAGCAGCAATTACAACAGTTGTCAGCGCAGCTTACCGAGCGTTTGGGGAAGGGTTTTGATGTCACCAACTTACGCAATATGCGCCGCTTTTATTTGGCGTTTCCGATTCAGGAGACGGTGTCTCTCGAATTGAGTTGGTCGCATTACAATGCCTTATCCCGTGTCGAAAATGAGTCTGCACGGCAATGGTATTTGCAAGAAGCCCAGACGCAAGCTTGGAGCGTTCGCGCTCTAGACCGGCAAATCAGCAAGCTCTATTACGAGCGCCTACTGGCCAGCCAAGATAAAGCCCTGGTTGAAGCCGAAGCACAGCAACACACCCAGCCCTTGGCTGAATCGGTGAAAGACTACCTGCGTGATCCGTATATTTTAGATTTTCTCAACCTGCAAGATAAAACCTACCAAGAGAGCGAGCTGGAACAGGCGATTATCAGCAATATCCAGCAGTTTTTGCTGGAGCTGGGTAAAGGCTTTGCCTTTGTGGAGCGCCAACAGCGCATTCGTTTTGCCGACGAAGATTTTTACATCGACCTGGTGTTTTACAACTTCAAGCTCAAATGCTTTTTGCTGGTGGATTTAAAGCTGGGCAAATTAAAGCATCAAGATGTCGGCCAAATGGATACCTACGTGCGCCTCTACGACGAGCAACACAAAGGCGCAGACGACAACCCCACCATTGGCCTGGTGCTGTGCAGTGAGAAAAGCGAAGCGGTGGTGAAGTACTCCGTGCTGTCAGAGCAGAAACAACTGTTTTCCGCCAAGTACCTGCCGTATTTGCCCACCGAAGAACAGCTAAAGCACGAGTTAGAACGTGAACGTGCTAACGCCATCGCCCAGCTCACTGCCGGGGAGAATGATGATGAATAAGGATTTGGGTGTGGCAGAGGTGAGTCAGGCGTATCTGATTGAGGCGGCGGAGCGGGCTGTGCCGATTGGGTATAAGCAGACTGAGGCTGGGGTGATACCTGAGGATTGGGGTACTGTTAGGCTCGGTGAGCGAGCAAGTTTTATAGGTTCAGGTAAAACAAATACAAAGATTGTGGGCAATTATCCTCTTTACGGATCTACAGGTCAAATAGGTTGCTGCTTATCTCCGGAGTATGAAGGAGATTCCATCTTGGTGGCTCGCGTAGGCGCAAATGCCGGACAGTTGAATTTTGTTAATGGTCAATATGGCGTTTCAGATAATACGATCATAGTTAGATTGAAAGTAAATAATCTGATTCATTATTTCAAGTATTGGTTGATTAGAAAAAATCTCAATACGTTAGTTTTTGGATCAGGACAACCTCTCATTACAGGCTCTCAGCTTAAAGAGCTCCTAATTCCACTTCCATCCAACGTCGAACAAACCGCCATTGCCAATGCCCTATCCGACGTCGATGCACTGCTCAGGGAGCTAGAAAAACTCATCGCCAAAAGACAAGCGATTAAAACCGCCACCATGCAGCAACTGCTCACTGGCCGCACCCGCTTACCTCAATTCGCTCTGCGCAAAGATGGCTCGCCCAAGGGCTATAAGCAAAGTGAACTGGGAGAAGTGCCAGAGGATTGGAAAGTTACCAATGTTGGAGATGAATGTGATCTGCTTACTGGGTTTCCATTCCCAAGCAACAGTTATGCATCCGCTGGTATTCGGTTACTCAGAGGCTCGAATGTAAAGCGGGGTCATACTGATTGGGGCAATAGTATTACGCAGTATTGGGCTGAAACTAGTGTTGATATTAAAAGGTACGAATTGCAGTTCGGCGACATTGTTATTTCAATGGACGGGTCTTTAGTCGGAAGAAGCTTTGCTCAGCTATCTAAACATGATGTGCCAGCATTGTTATTACAGCGTGTAGCAAGATTACGAGGGCGGACGGTGTCCCAGGACTATTTAAAAGAGTGGGTTTGTAGTGCTTTTTTTACCGAATATTGTGATTCGATCAAAACAGTAACGGCGATCCCACATATTAGTCCTCAAGATATACGTAACTTTATCTTTTTATTGCCGCTAGAAACTGAGGAACAAATCGCCATTGCCACTATCCTGTCCAATATGGACGAAGAAACTCAGGCCCTAGAACAACGCCTCAGCAAAACCCGCCAAATCAAAAAAGGTATGATGCAAGAGCTGCTCACTGGCCGAACCCGATTGTTACATCCATCCGCAGTGGTGGCAGGACATAGTCATTAGAATGTAGCCTTTGATAATTGCCAGATTCCATTCTGGGTCTGATTTGCTTGACGGGTGGTTGATTGGCGGTGCGGATCTCAGCGGTTTTTGACTGGATTTTCTAGCTAGGTCATTGGTCTATATAATAAATAATGGGTTGACCGATGGTTGACTGGCAAATGCTGATGCAAGGGATTGAGCTATGACAACAGTAGGTCAGCGTGAGCGCGAGACACAGAACCGAGTGGTGCGGTTGTTTCAGGAAGACCTTGGCTATCGCTACCTGGGCAACTTTCAGGATCGAGATGGCAATAAAAACATCGAAGGCGGTGTGCTTACCTCTTGGCTTCAGCAGCGCGGTGTAAGCAGCGCGCTGATCGCTCGCGCTATCCGCCAGTTAGACACCGCCGCTGCGCTTGGTGAAGGCAAGAAGCTCTACTACGCCAATAAAGCGGTGTACCAGCTGTTGCGCTACGGCGTAAAAGACAAAGAAGGCGCCGGCGAACTGAATCAGACGGTATGGCTGATTGACTGGCAAAACCCTGAAGCGAACGACTTTGCCATCGCAGACGAAGTGTCTATCAAGGGCGAAAATAAAAAACGCCCGGATATTGTGCTCTATGTGAATGGCATCGCTTTGGGCGTGCTGGAACTGAAGCGGTCGTCGGTGGCTGTGTCAGAAGGCATACACCAAAATCTGGACAACCAGAAGAAAGACTTTATCCGCAACTTCTTTACCACCATTCAGCTGGTGATGGCAGGCAACGACACCCAAGGGCTGCGCTACGGCACCATTGAAACGTCCTCAAAATACTATCTGGAGTGGAAAGAAGACGTTGCCAACGCCTATTCCAGTAAGCTGGATTTCCATTTAAGTCGCACCTGTAACAAGCATCGATTTTTACAGATTATTCACGACTTTATAGTGTTTGATGCGGGCGTAAAGAAAACCTGTCGCCACAATCAGTTTTTTGGCGTGGAAGCGGCCAGGCACCGGGTGGCAAAGCGCGAAGGCGGCATTATCTGGCACACCCAGGGCTCGGGTAAAAGCCTGACAATGGTGTGGCTGGCCAAGTGGATTCGGGAGCATGTGCAAGGCGGTCGTGTGCTGATCGTAACCGACCGCAGCGAGCTGGATGAACAAATTGAAAAAGTGTTTACCGGCGTAGACGAAGACATCTATCGCACCAAAAGCGGTGCCGACCTGATTGCCACCCTGAACCAACCTACCCCTTGGCTGGCCTGTTCCCTGGTGCACAAATTTGGTCGCCAGTCCGACCGTGCAGACGATGCCGCCACCGATGCTTTTATTCACGAGCTGCGGCAGTCATTGCCGACAGACTTCAAGGCAAAGGGCGACCTGTTCGTGTTTGTGGATGAATGCCACCGCACCCAGTCGGGCAAATTGCACGATGCCATGAAAGTGATTTTGCCGGAGGCGATGTTTGTCGGTTTTACCGGCACGCCACTGATGAAAAAAGACAAGAAAAAATCCATCGAAGTGTTTGGTTCTTACATCCACACCTATAAGTTTGATGAAGCGGTGGCCGACGGTGTAGTGCTGGATTTGCGCTACGAAGCCCGCGACATTGACCAACACGTTACCTCGCAAAAAAAGGTGGATGACTGGTTTGAAGCCAAAACCCGCGGCTTATCCAATTTAGGCAAAACCCAGCTGAAGCAAAAATGGGGCACCCTGCAAAAAATGCTGTCCAGCAAGTCGCGCCTGCAGCAAATTGTGAACGATATTCTGCTGGATATGGACACCAAACCGCGCCTTATGAGCGGTTACGGCAATGCGATGCTGGTGTGCTCCAGCGTATATCAGGCCTGCAAAGCCTATGAAATGTTCAGCCAGTCGGATCTGGCCGGCAAGGTGGCGATTGTCACCAGTTTTCAGCCAACAGCGGCCAGTATCAAAGGCGAAGAAACCGGCGAAGGCTTAACCGAAAAGCTGTTCAAGTACGACATTTACCGCAAAATGCTGGCGGATTATTTTGAGCAGCCCGAAGACAAAGCGGCGGCCCGGGTTGCCGAGTTTGAGCTAGAGGTTAAGAAGCGGTTTGTGGACGAGCCGGGCCAAATGCGCCTGCTTATTGTGGTGGATAAACTGCTAACCGGGTTTGACGCGCCTTCGGCGACCTATCTTTACATCGACAAGCAAATGCTCGACCACAACCTGTTTCAGGCGATTTGTCGGGTGAACCGTTTGGACGGTGACGACAAAGAATACGGCTACATCGTTGACTATAAGGACCTGTTCCGCTCACTCGACAAGGCGATTACGGACTACACCCAGGGTGCGTTTGATGGCTATGACCAAGAAGACGTCGCCGGCCTGCTAAAAAACCGGTTAGAGCAGGCAAAGCTGGATTTAGATAACGCACTGGAAATGGTGCGCGCCCTATGTGAACCGGTTAAAGCACCACGTAACACCCAAGACTACATCCATTATTTCTGCGGTGAGTCGGGCGCTAACCAGGATGAAATTGGCGAAAAAGAATCGCTGCGCCTGACCCTTTACCAAAGCGTGGCCAAGCTGCTGCGAGCCTTTGGCAATATAGCCAATGAGATGCTTGAAGCGGGCTATAACCCGCAGGATGCCGAGTTTGCGCGTAACCAGGTTGCCTATTACGAAAAAGTCCGGGATGAAGTGAAACTGGCCAGCGGCGATTTGGTGGACATGAAGCGTTTTGAGCCGGCGATGCGGCATTTACTGGATATGTATATCCGCGCCGATGACAGCGAAACGCTGATGGATTTTGAAGAGCTGGGCTTAATAGAGTTGATTGTGGAAAAAGGCGCGGGTGCTTTGGAGGCGCTGCCAGAGGGCATTCGCAACAGCCCTGAAGCCATGGCAGAAACCATTGAAAACAACGTCCGCAAAACGATTGTGGATGAAAATCCGGTGAACCCGAAATACTACGAACAGATGTCGGTATTGCTGGATCAGCTGATTGCACAACGTAGGCAAAAAGCCATTGATTATCAGGACTACCTGGAGAAAATCCGTGAACTGTCGCGCAAGGTGATTCGCCCGGACCAAACCTCTGCGGATTACCCAACGTCTATGGATACCCATGCCAAACGTGCACTCTACGATAACTTTGGCAGCGATGAGGTTTTAGCCACGAAAATTGACAGCGCCATTCGCTACACCAAAAAAGCGGATTGGGTTGGCGACCGTTTTAAAGAGCGTGAAATTGCCAACGCGGTGCGTGAAGAAACCACCGGTTACGAGGTTGATGTCCAGAATGTGATGGAGCTGGCGAAAGCGCAGAAGGACTATCGCTGATGCCCAACATTCAGATTGGAACGATTGAGCTGTTGCTGAATCGCAAACCGATCAAAAACCTGCACATCAGTGTGCTGCCGCCAGATGGCCGGGTGCGCGTGTCGGCCCCTGAAAAGATGACCGATACGGCGATTCGCATGGCGGTTATCAGCCGTATTCCCTGGATTAAAAAGCAGCAAAGCGACTTTGCCAGGCAACCCAGACAGTCTGACCGCGAAATGCTGAACGGCGAAAGCCATTACCTGTGGGGCAGGCGCCACCGATTAAACGTAGTGGAACGGGCAGGGCGCCACGAGGTTAAGGTCGCGCCGGGTAAAATGTATCTCTATGTAAATACTGGCACTTCTACCGAAAATAGGGCCTTACTGCTGTCGCAGTATTATCGCAGCGCTCTGAAATCGAGCATCAGCGAGCTGTTGCCGCCCTGGCAACAAGAAATAGGTGTTACAGCCAACAGCTCAGGCGTGAAAAAAATGAAGACCAAGTGGGGCAGCTGCAACACAGACGCAAAGCGTATCTGGCTGAACCTGGAACTTGCCAAAAAGCCCCCTGAGTGCCTTGAATACATACTGGTGCATGAACTGGTTCACCTGCTCGAGCGCAGGCATAACGAGCGTTTTAAGGCGTACATGGATAAACATCTGCCTGACTGGCGCGAGCGCAGAAGCCTGCTGAATAAGATGCCGTTGGCTCACAATAGCTGGATTTATTGATTTTAAAGAATGGACACAGCCAATAAAAAAGCCCTACGTTTCCACGTAAGGCCTTCTTAAGAATATGGCGCGCCCGACAGGATTTGAACCTGTGACCACTCCATTCTTATGCTGGGTGATGAACGCGTACTTTAATGCGTTTCCTTGGCAAAGAAGACCGTCGCATTCAACCACTACACCTACGCTGGGCTATATCAGCCCGATGGGTTATGAAGCAGCCGCTGTTGAACTGAGGAAAGCCGCTTAACTGGGTTGTCACAAAATACTTGACCACTCCACATCCATTCAACCTCTCGATTTTCAGAGAGAAATAATCACTATAAACCGGCCATTTATCCGGCCATAACTGTTATTTTTCATGTTGAGTAAAAATCATAAAAATGATCTATAATAATTAGATAGAGAGTATTAAATTCTAAATAAAGCGGACATTGAACCGGCCAATTTATGACATCAAAGCTCGCCATCACTCCCTTTATTCCTCAAGAGTCCGCGCTTCAACGGCATGGGATTTTTGATTTGGTGACCCAGCTTGATCGTCAGGCCGCACGGCTGACGGGCATGGTGCCGACCGAAAGTGCCGACACAATCCGGCGTCACATGGACGTCATCAACTCTTACTACTCCAACCTCATCGAAGGAAATCGAACGCTTCCCCATGAAATCCGGGAGGCTCAGCGTGGGCACTACAGCGAAGATCCGGTCAAACGGGATCATCAACTGGAATCGGTCGCGCACATCAAGGTTCAGGAATGGATTGAAGGCCAAGAATTAACACTGGAAACGGTTTGTTCTACGGAGTTTATTCTCGCGCTCCATCGTCGGTTTTATGAGGGGCTTCCAGAGACTTTACGACAAGCACACGATGAGAGCGGGATTGTCGCAATGGTTGAGCCGGGACACTGGCGGCAACAGAATGTGAAAGTCGGGCGACATATTCCTCCCGATGCCCAAGGGCTGGCGAGCTTGATGGAGGGGTTTTGTAATGAATATCGATCCGCCCGTTATTTAAGCCACAGCCGGCTGATCGGCCTAGCTTGCGCTCACCACCGTTTTTTATGGATTCACCCGTTTATAGATGGGAACGGTCGGGTAGTTCGATTATGGACGGATGCCCTCTTTCGAGCGGTAGGTCTGGAAAGCTATGGTATCTGGTGCCTAAGCCGAGGGCTGGCACGTCAGTCTTCGGACTATAAAGCAGCCCTGGCGCAAGCGGATTACCCACGACAGGGTGAAACGGACGGTCGGGGCTATCTGAGCCAAGAACGCCTGGCATTGTTCTGCAAATTCATTCTGGAAACCGCGCTGGATCAGGTTAGCTACATGACGAACTTGCTGGCTCTTGATGGATTGCGGGCCAGAATGCGAAGTTATATTGAGGCTCGAAACGATGGTCGCATTCCTGGAATGATCGGTAAGTACAAGCCCATAACAGCACTACTGCTCTACAATGCGTTCCTGGCAGGTTCTCTGGAAAGGGCTGATGCTATTGAACTAACAGGGATGCCTGAACGCAGCGCTCGCCGCTTACTTGCACAACTAAAAGAGGATGGCTTGCTCAGCGAAACCAGCAGCCGATCCCCTTTAAAATGGGAGATCCCAGAGCACGCAGAGCCGTTCTATTTCCCGCAGCTTGCACCAGGCGTTTAGAAGTTCGTGCACTATCGAATGGGTTGATGTTGCCTGACGCAGGCCCCCTCTGTCAGCTTGCTATAGGGGTACCATCGCTTGAAGCCAGGAAAATATTGCCATGCACCGATGCTAAAGGTCGAGCGTTCGTTTTATTGATTGGGTCGGTGTGAACTAGCATTAGATATGGCATAGAAAAGAAAGACGGGAAGAAATGGGAAGAAATGGTTCAATCTGGGCTGAGCGCCGCGAAAACAGGGGGATTGCCAGAAATGACACCGCAGCAAAGATGCCAAATATAGTGCAACTGTAGAAAATCACGAAAATTGCACGAATGTTTAATTTAGGCGCTACATTTGGCACCGCCGCCCGGGTAGCCTGGATGGCTCACAGCCACCCCGCAGACCACACCGCGCGCCCCACTATCTCCAGTTCATCGAGCCGATTGTTAGGAATGGTAATTGGTGCGTATTCTTTATTGGCGCTGATGACCACCACGCCATCAAAATTCCGCTGTAGGCGCTTGGCGTAGAGATGCCCGTCCAGCCGCAGTACATATATACCCTCGCCCTCAATCGTTATTCTGGTGTGATCAATCAGAACCGTGTCGCCGCTGTGCAGCACGGGCTCCATAGAGTCACCATCTATACGGATCGCTGAAAGGCGGTCAGGCGTCAGGCCCTGCTTCCTGAGGCTGTACCGCGTAAAGCTTAGTTTGGTGAGCACGCGTGAATCCTCGTTCCAGCTGCCGTCCCCTGCGCTGCACTGAGCGTCGTAGAGAGGAACAAATGCGTAGTCTTCTAACTCTGGTGCACTGGCCGTCACCGGGTCTTCTGGTTCGCCGTGACCAGTGGCCAGCCAGCCGACAGATACTCCTCCCGCTAACGCGATAGCGATTAACGCTTTTCGACTAGGCTCACCGCCATTCAAATAACGCTGTATACCGCTTTGTGAAATCCCTGCCGCCTTAGCCAGCGCATTAGCGCTACCAGTTCCTGCTACAAGAACCTTTAGTCTTCCAATGAACTCTAAGTCTCTTCCATCTTCGGGGGCTGAGCCTGGAAGTGCGGATGTTTTTTTCTTGCCTTCTTCCATGTTTCGTAACTCCATGATTTCGAATAATTAAACTCTTTACGACTAACTATTTAACCGGAAAGAACATGGAAATAACCTTTTAGGGGTTGCTAGCCTAACTTTATCAAGTTATGTTTAGTACCAAGTAACCGATAGACATCCCAAAAAAACGCCACTGAGGTGACGCTATGAAAACCAAAATACCGGCTGATTCTGAGCTGCGCTGGGAGTGGATTAAATATCAACTCCGTGTGCGCGGATCTTCTCTTGCCATGGTCGCCCAAGGCCTGGGAATCAGCCGTCAATCTGTGCTTAACGCAAAGCGGGTGAAATACCCACGTGTTGAGCGCGGCATTGCCACAGTTTTGGACCTGGAGCCCTGGACTATTTGGCCAGATCGCTGGAACCCCGACCTTACCCCGTGCCGCGATCGCCCAAACATGGGTGAGCGCAAACCGATTATAGGCCATAAGCCTACAAAATCTAACGCTATCGCGCACTGTCAAATAGCACGGAGTGCTTAACCATGCGTCGCGTCAAAGATACCGCCACATTAGACATTTTCGAGGTTCCAAAGCCCATCGTGCCCGCACCCGGCAGCGGTAACTACGCTGCCCAAGTGAGCGAACTGGTGGGCAGCGTTCTAAAAGGATCGCCCCACGACCGCTATGAGGTTGCCTCACAAATGAGCCGGCTATCTGGTGACGACGTGTCAAAGCACATGCTGGATGCCTGGTCTAGCCCAGCCCGCGCTGAGCACAACATCCCTCTATATAGAGTGCCGTTGCTGGAAGAGGTTTGCCAAAGCCACGGGTTTACCGACTGGCTGGTACACCTGCGCGGTGGTCGTGTGGCTTATGGCCGCGAGGCGTTGGCAGCACAGTACGGGAAAATGCAGCAGATGAAAGACAAGCTTCACGCGGAAATGCGTGAGATGAAGCGGTTGATGGGAGACGAGGAATGAGCAGCCGGGGCGTGTTGCCAGTTCAGGATTTCTACACAGCGGTTGAGTTGGCTGGGCTGGACGGCATGCCTGGAACTCGCCGCGGCGTCAGTCTCAAGGCCGGCAACGAAGGCTGGGGGTCACGGAAGCGCCAAGGCCGCGGCGGTGGTCTGCAATATGCCTTCGCCAGCCTGCCCCAGGTAACGCGTGACGCACTGCTGGCCCGGGCGTTCACCTCTTCCGGTACCGGCGCTGATTTGCTAGCGCCGGAGCCCGAGAAAGCGGAACGGAAACTGGCCCGCTATGAAGAACTGAACGACGACCAGATGTCTGTGATGACAGCCCGCGTGGCCTTCGTTCGTGAGGTTCAGCGATTGAGCCAGGTAACCAGCCAGCAGAAGGCAATCGACACGTTAGTAAAAGCTGCGCGTGAGAAAACTCTAACGCCTTATCTGGCTGAGCGGGCAGTGCGCGCCAACGATCGCAAAACCGACACCCGCACACTCTCGGTGCGAACGCTGAAACGCTGGTTTGCCGACTTCAAAAAGCATGGCGAACGTGCACTGGCACCCGCCCGCCGGAAAGCTGATATGAACGTGCCATCGTGGGGGCCTGCTTTTCTGGCGCGGTATCAGCGCCCACAAAAGCCCAGCATGGCCGCCGCCTTTGAGCAATTGCGCGAACAAACCGAACCGCCGCACCCGTCTATTGACCAGGTGCATCGCTGGCTGAAAAAGCTGACCCCGGAAGCCCGCGAGAAAGGCCGCCGTAGCCCGCAAGAACTGAAAGCGTTGCAACCGTTCAAGCGCCGGAGCACAGACCACATGTGGCCGAATGATGTGTGGGTATCGGATGGCCATACCTTTGATGCCGAGGTGATGAACCCGCTGACCGGTCAGGCGTTTCGCCCTGAAATTACCGTGGTACTGGACTGGTATACCCGCCGCATTGTGGGCTTTGCGCTGAACCTGGCGGAAAGCACCGTGGCCACGCTGGACGCCTTGCGCCACGGCATTACCAACGCCGGTATGTTCAGCCTGTTCTATGTGGATAACGGTTCCGGCTTCAAGAACGCCGCCGTCTACGAAGTGGTTGATCGCCTGGGTGGCACCATTACTCACGCCCTGCCATACAACTCGCAAGGCCGCGGCATTATTGAGCGCCCCCACAGAACCACACTGGTGCGCCTGGCAAAAGAGTTTGACAGCTACATCGGTGCTGATATGGACAAACAGGCCGCCACCCGCGCCCACAGGCTGTCTCGCAAGGCGATAAAAGCCGGGCTCAAGCCGGTAAACATCCCGTCATTTCAGGAGTTTTACGAGCGCCTGACCGCCGCCGTAGAGAAATACAACCACACCCCGCATTCAGGCCTGCGGAAGATTCGCGACCTGAATACCCTGCGCTTTCGCCACCAAAGCCCAATGGAAATCTGGGCGAGTGCCGAGGTTGAAGGCTTTGAGGCTATTACCGCCGAGGCTGACCTGGTGGCATCGCTGACCCGGCCGCAAGAAGTGCGCAAAACCAATCGGGGCGAGGTGCGCATTAATAGCGAGATCTACTTCCTGGACAGCCTGCGCGATTTCCACGGCGAGGAAATAAAGGTGGCCTGGGATTACCGCAACGCCTCAAGCGTCGGTGTTTTTACCCTTGAAGGCGAGCTGATTGGCGAGGCTGAGCTGCACGGTAACGCCACTGAGGCCATGCCTCAAACCGTTCTTCAGCGTGGTGGTGATAAGCGTGTGAAAGGCCAGCTCAAGCTGATGGCCACCAAGGCGAAAACGGTGACCGGCAAAGATGTGGAAATTCGCGTCATCGAGCCAGAGGAAAACACCGATGACCTTCAACGGCAGCTTGCCGCAGGCCGCGCAAAAGCCAAGCAACTGGCGGCCTGCCAGCCTGAAACGTTTGTAATTCCAGAAGACCCAATGGCCCGTTATCGGCTGTGGAAGAAACTTGAGAAGCGTGCAACGGAAGGAGATGTGTTGAGCAAGAAAGAACAGGAATGGCTGGAAAGTTTCCCGGCGACCGCCGACCACCGCGCCATCAAACGCGTGATGGATGCGAGCGCCGACGGCAAAACCGTCAGCGCCCGCAGGGCCATGTAGCGCATGGCCATGACACCCAAGAACCAAACCAAAGGAACATGTATGAGCGTCAACACCATTGTACCACTGAGCAACGTTGGGCTGCTGGCCCGCGCGGTAGAAAGCGCGGCCAACCGCCCGGCAGAACTCCCAGGGCTGGTCGTTATGTACGGCCCCAGTGGTTACGGCAAAAGCCTGGCAGCGGCTTACGCGGCCAACCTGCACCGTGCCTATTACGTGGAGTGCCGCGAGAGCTGGACCAAGAAAGCGTTCCTGACCGCCATCCTGCGGGAAATGGGCATCATCCCCACCAAAACGCTGAGCGAAATGGTGGACCAGGTGGCCGAGCAGCTTAGCCGATCGGGCCGCCCGATCATCATCGACGACGTGCAATACGTGATCGACAAAAGCGCCGCCAACGTGCTGACCGACATCTACAACGCCAGCCAGGGAACCCTGATTCTGATCGGTGAAGAGCGTGTGCCCGCCTCCATGGCTCGCCTTGAGCGCCTACACAACCGGGTGCTTGAGTGGGTGCCGGCACAAGCGGCCAGCCTGGACGACGTGCAGGCGCTGGCCGAGGCGAGTTACCCGGATGTTGAAATGGCTGATGACTTGCTGGAGGTGGTGCGCACCCGCGTGAAGGGCTGCCTGCGCCGCGTTGCGGTGAACCTGTACCGCATTCACAGCGAAGCGTTGGCCAACAACTGGGGCCGGGTAGACGTGGCCACCTGGGGCGAGCGCGCCATACACACCGGGCAGCCACCGACGCGGAGAACATAAGAATGGCGGTAACTCGCAAACCCGTACACCTGCAGGCCCAGGGGCCAAAGGGCGATCGACAACACATGTGGGAAGTGATCCGCAAGATGCACCGTACCAGCTGGCCAATTACCGTCCGTCAAGTGTGGGAGAAAGCTTCCGAGTGGGGCCCAAAAGGCCGCGTGCGCGATTACATCACCGGTTTGGTGGCCGCCGGTTACCTGCGCCCTATTGAGGGCGCGCCGGGGCCGGCCGTGCAGTACGAACTGATCAAAGACTGCGGCATGGAAGCGCCCCGTGTGCGCAAAGACGGCACCGAAGTCACCCAGGGCCGTGGCCGCGAACAGATGTGGCGCACAGTGAAAATCATAGGCCACTTTACCGCGCGAGACTTGGCCCAGGCCGCGTCTACCCCCGCGTTTCCGGTGGCTGAAAACACCGCCAAAGACTACTGCACCATGCTGGCCGGTGCCGAGTACTTGGCCACCACACGCAAAGGCAGCCCCGGCGTTCCGGCCCGGTACCGCCTGGTGCAAAGCCGCTGGACCGGCCCGCGTGCGCCCATGATTCAGCGCCTGAAGCAGCTATACGACCCCAACACCGGTGAAGTGGTTTACCGCCGCAATCCGCAAACAGAGGAAGGCGACGAATGAGCCGCAAAATCGACATTTCAAACTGGGGCGACCAGCCCCCGCACTGGGTGATCCTGCTAGCAAACGAGGTGGAATCCTCGAACCGCACCAAAGCGGCGGAGCGCATTGGCATTAGCCGCACGGCGGTGTCGCTGCTGCTGGCCAATCGCTACAGCAGCCCCAGCACCGCAGGCATGGAGCGCCGGATACTGGCAGCACTGGGTGGCATTTACTGCCCAGCGCACAACGAAATGATCAGCACTGAGCAGTGCCGGGCCTATCGCGACAGGCCTGCGCCTACCCACAACCCCATGGCCATGCGCGTTTGGCGCGTGTGCCAGAGCTGTGAACACAACCCAAAGCGAGGCCAGTCATGAAAATGTACTCCGTTGCTTACCTGGAACACCACGCCGACGTATTCGCCGCCCACCTACTGCACAAGCACGGGCTAACGCTGGATCAGTATCTGGCCAACCCAGAGATCTATGCGCGCCTGCTGCACGCTGACTTTCCGTTGCTGCCCGCACAGACGCGCGTACAACAGCGCCTGCTTCGTGCCGAGCTTCTGCAAGCCCAGGCAGAAGAACTGGCCCTGCAGCTAGACGGCTTTGTGCGCAACAACGTGCGCCCGTTCCAGGCTCTGCGCCACATCCGGCACCCCAAGCGCCGAGGCATTGCCAGCTGCTTTCGGCGCAGCCTGAACCCGCAGCCAACACAACCACAAACCACGTGAGATATAGCCTTATGAACACCGCAGAAAACACCGACCAATTCCGCCGAAACGCCAAAGGGCACCTGGTGCCGCTGGCGCAAGTGAAAGACATAGACCGCCTGCGTGATGAGCTGGTAAGTGACGTTGTTACCAAAGTGAAGGAATTGCAGAAGCTCATGCGCATCGTGAAAGCCGACATCTCCAGCGAAGTGGAAGCCTTTCTGGAGCTGAGCGCCCGTGAGTACGACACCCGCTACGGCGGTAAAAAGGGCAACGTCACCCTGTCCAGTTTCGACGGCAAGTACCAGATCAAGCGCGCGATCGCTGACAGCCTGGCGTTCGACGAACGCCTGCAGGTGGCCAAGGAACTGATTGATCACTGCATCCACGAATGGACCGCCGGCAGCAGCAGCGAAGTGCAGGCCCTGGTAGAGCACGCATTCCAGACCGACAAGGAAGGCAAGATCAGCACCGCCCGCGTGCTGGGCCTGCGCAGCCTGAACATTAAAAGCGAAAAGTGGCAGAACGCCATGCAAGCCATCATGGACTCCATTCAGGTGACCGGCTCCAAAAGCTATTTGCGCTTTTACGAACGGCAGGGCGAAGACGGCCCATACCGCCAGATCCCGCTCGACGTAGCGGCCCTTTAACCCACCCAAACCCCAAAGCCAAACGAGGATTTGCCCGTGAATAAAGCACAACTGATTGACGCCCTGATTGCCAAACACCACGCCAAGCGCGAGAACTACGCGATTAGCAAGGACAACATGACCGCCGTTGTGGACAGCCTGACCGACATTGTTCACGAGCAGCTGGCCCAGGGCGGCGAAGTCACCTTGCCCGGTGTTGGAAAGCTCATCGTAGCCGAGCGCGCCGCCCGCACGGGCCGCAACCCGCAAACCGGTAAAGCCATTGAGCTGCCGGCAACCAAGGTCCCCAAGTTCAAGGCTGCCAAGGCCCTGAAGGATGCGGTGAGCCATGACTGATGCCAGCGTAGCGCAAGAAATTGGCACCAAAGCCACGGTGACTGTCGAAGCAACGGCCGAAGGAGAAATGTTGATCTGCTTAGATTTTCACGGCCAGGCCATGGGCAAAAAGACGACCGTTGTGCAGTGCCTTGCACTGAAAGCCGTCGAGGTCATGCGCGCCACCATGCGTGAAAGCTTTGATGTGACAGGGGAAGAAATCCTGCACCGACCCGGCGGCGACATCCTAATCGACTAAGCGAAACGCCCCAGCTGGGGCGTCTGCCAGGCGTGGTTGCCTGGTACTGATGAGCAACCTGGAGAATTAATGAAAATATTGAAGAAGGTAGCAGAAGACGCATTCGGCTTGCTCGGCTTGGTGGCTCTCGCCTGGCTGCTGGGGTTTTCAATGATGAGCGGCGGGATTGTCGCGGCGAGCTATCACGATGTTGCAGTAGTGATTGCTTACGAAGAAGCGCCAACAGAGGAGAAGGCAGATGATGAATAAATGGCAAGAAATTAAAGACGCCCTGAAGCACCTGGGCGGCAGCATCACGCTGCTAGCCGACGGCTACAAGCTGTCGCTGCGCAAGGTAAACAACGGCAAGAAGATCTATGTGGTCGTTTATGTGGATGGCTACTTAAAGGGCGAATGGACCACCGTCGAAGATCAAAAGCCAGTGCATCCCGAGGCCCGCTTTTGGCGACCGGCGAAGTCTGCCCTATACAAAAAAAAGGACTATCCGAAGCTCAAGCGAATTTTTGGCAAGGCACACGCTGACCGGATGGTAACGCCCAGAGTGATTGCGTTTGTGCCGGATTTTGGCACCGAGTCTGCCGCCGTTACCCACCTAAAAAAGCACTTCCCAGATCTGGAAATCAAGCGTGAAGCGGAGGCGGCCGAGGCATGAAACCCAACAACCGCCGCGGCGTAACCGCCCAGATCCACATTGCCCGCAAAGAGCTGGCGCTGGATGACGACACCTACCGCCAGATGATTGCCACGGTAACAGGCGGCAAGCGCTCCTGCGCGGATTGCACCGTGCCAGAGCTTTACCAGGTGGTGCAGCGCCTGAAAGACCACGGCTTCAAGGCCCGTGCCCGCAAGCGCGTAGCCCAGTACCCAGGCAAGCCCCACAACCTGGACAGCAAGCCCATGCTGCAAAAAGTGGAGGCTCTGTTGGCCGAACTGAAAGCGCCCTGGAGCTACGCCGACGCCATCGCCAAGCGCCAATACAAGGTTGAGCGTGTGGCCTGGCTGAAGAGCGTAGAGCAATTCACCGGCTTAATTGCGGCCCTGGACGTGGAACTGGAAAAGCGCCGGTTGCTGAAGTCGTTAGAGAAGGCTATGGCCGAGCAATCTCTAACGCTGGATGATGTGGAAAAAAGGAATATAAGCCTGCCCAAAAACTGGCGCCGCAACCGCAAAGTATTAATAACCCTGTGCAGCCACTACATGAGCGTGGATGAGTGGCTGGCAGAACACCGCAAAGGGGAGCAGGCATGAAGTTAGGCCGCTGCCCCGTGTGCCACAGCCACATACAGCTGGAAGCACTGATACAAGACGACGCCGGCAGCGAACTGCTGGGCCTGCTGGCTGGTCTGGGTCGCCCACTGGCCCGGCCACTGGTGCAATACCTGGGCCTGTTCCGCCCGGCGAAAAGCGACCTAAGCAACGCCCGCGCACTGAAACTGGCGCAGGAAACCCTGGCCATTGCCGACCGCGACAGCCTGATTGCTGGCCTGCAAGACACCGTGCGCACACTGCACGAAAAGCGCCAGCGGGGCGAAAACCACCCGCTGAAAAATCACAATTACTTGAAGCAAGTGCTGACCACCGTGGCGCCAGCGGCCAACAAACCCTCTGCCGAAGCCGAGGCTCGCCCCACCAGCTGGATTAAAAAACAGGGCATAGACGAAACCCCGGAAGAAGCCAACCGCAAGTGGAAAGCGC
>Ga0307487_1001031_pt1 | contig 20454 bp, 12 predicted proteins | sample CBIW12metaG_FD_203665 | JGI IMG/M metagenome (GOLD analysis project Ga0307487, IMG submission 203665) | Sea-ice brine microbial communities from Beaufort Sea near Barrow, Alaska, United States - CBIW 1.2 | ecosystem: Environmental > Aquatic > Marine > Coastal | place: USA: Alaska | collected... | reverse complement strand
TGGCGGAATCCGTCAAGACTCGGAATCACTGGCCCGTTTATTGGCCGGATATGTGAATAATCCTAACGTTGCAGGTGCCACCGTGCTGAGTTTAGGTTGCCAGAATCTTCAGATAGATTTATTTAAAGACGCATTAAATGCCATTAATCCGGAGCTTCAAAAGCCTGTTCTTATTTATGAACAACAAAAAATGGGAACGGTAGATGAAATGATGGCTGCTATTATTAAAGAATCCTACGAAGGAATCAAAAAAGCAAATGAAGCTAAACGAACTCCAGCTCCTCTCTCAAAATTAAAACTGGGCTTGGAATGTGGTGGATCCGATGGGTTTTCGGGGATTTCAGCAAATCCATCATTGGGCTATGCCTCCGATTTGCTTGCGGCATTAAAAGGTTCACCTATACTTTCAGAATTTCCTGAATTATGCGGGATTGAACAAGAACTTGTAAACCGTTGTGTAGATGACAAAACGGCGAACAGGTTTATGGAACTTACCAAGGCTTACGAGAAAGCAGCAATTGCTTCCGGTTCTGGCTTTGATATGAATCCTTCTCCGGGAAACATAAAAGACGGGTTGATTACCGATGCTATGAAATCGGCTGGAGCAGCTAAAAAAGGAGGGACTTCTCCCATAGAAGATGTTTTGGATTATGGGGAATATGTAACTAAACCTGGGTTAAACCTGTTATGCACCCCGGGAAATGACGTTGAAAGCACCACCGCGATGGTAGGTTCCGGAGCTAATGTTGTAGTATTTACCACCGGACTGGGAACTCCTACCGGAAATCCGATTGCACCCGTTATAAAAGTAGCTTCCAACACGATCTTAGCAGAAACCATGCCCGATATTATAGACATTGATAGTGGACCGGTAGTTAGGGGAGAAAAGACCATTGAGGAAATGGGAGGGGAGATTTTAGAATTTATAATTCAGGTGGCCAGCGGGAATGTGAAATCCAAAGCCGACCAATTAAATCAAAATGATTTTATTCCCTGGAAACGAGGAGTTTCATTATAAGCTTATTTTCTGTTAGAAGAATCTCGTATATAAAGTTTGGGAGCCAACACTACCTTTTTTTCAAAGGTAATTGTCTGGCTCCCTTTTATTTGTTCCAAAAATACCTGTGCGGTAATTTTCCCCATAGTTATGGGATTCTGATCCACGGAAGTTATTGGCAATTCCATATATTTTGTAAATGGTTCATTACTGAATCCGACTATACATACTTCCTCTGGAATTTGTATTTTCCTTCGTTTTAATTCCTGAAACGCTCCTAAAGCTGGATAGTCACCGGCCGAAAAAATGGCGTCAGGTTTTTCATCCAATTCCCATAATTGTGATATTGCAGATGCACCAGTTTCAACTTTACTATTGGTTTCAACTACGTAATCCTGTTTAAATTCAAGCTTATGGGCTTTTAAAGCAGCGAGGTACCCTTTATATCTGTTCTGATAAATTTCCAGATTAAGGTCTCCCGCAAGGTGTGCTATTCTTTTACATCCTTGTAAGATAAGATGTTCTGTAGCTAAATAACCTCCTTTATGGTCATCAATAGTTACAGAACTTACCCCTTTGATATCTTTTTTTCTATCAAAAAATATAAGTGGAGTTCCTTCATCCAAAACTTTTTTTATATGGTCGGTATTTTTGGTAGTTTTAGAAACAGACATAAAAATTCCGTCTATCTGTATATTTAGTAGTGCATCTATTTGTTCCATTTCATTAGCCACATTTTCATGGGTTTGACAAATAATTACATGATATCCATGTGGAGTGAGTTCTTCCTCAATACCACGAATTACTGAAGAGAATAAGCTATGGTTAATAAATGGTACAATAATCCCTACATTTTTACTTTTACCACTCTTCAAGGCTTTTGCCAGGTGGTTTTGTTTGTAATTCATCTCCTTCGCAGTTTTCATCACCAATTCCCTGGTCTTTAAACTGATTTTAGGATTATTGTTAAAAGCCCTGGAAACAGTAGCTGCACTAACATTTATTTTTTTCGAAATATCGTAAATAGTTACTTTCTGTTTTTGATTCATGTTGATATTATAAAATAAATTAAGACTGTAATCGATTGTATTTTCTTAATACAATTCCGTATTCCCTTATTTTATTGTTTATTTTAATTTTTTATTCAAATTAACAAAAGAGAGGAAGTATTATTGTTTAACTAAAAAGTTGCGTTTGTGACTTGAATCCTGCTTGTGATAGTTCCTATATAGGAGAACAAAATTAACGTTTTATTGCTATTTTTCATCTTTTTAATTGCATATTAAATTTATATGACGTTTTGGCGGTTGGTTCGAGTCTCGTCCACTTGATTAGAACTTGTTTCATACTTGTGTAATATATGACACAGGGAATGTTAGTATCAATTGATGTGTAATTTAGAGGAGGGAAAAGTGTAATCCATTTGCGGATGGATATTCTGTTGATGCTAACATATTTTTTCCAGGTTGAAAAAAGAAAAAGATTAATTAAAAGTTAATCACTTTATCTAATGCATCATCAGCATCTTGATGAATAAAATTTGTCTGATATCTTATAGTAGTGGTTACAGAGGAATGACGATATAGCTTCTGAAGCATCTGAATAGGAATTTTATCTCTTGAAATATTCCCAAAACTGTGCCTGGCGATGTGCATGCTCATATTCTTATTTATTTCCAGTTTAGTAGCTACTTTTTTCAAGTGCCTGTTTAAATTTCGGGTTATAGTTTGGGTTCTTATAGATATTTGTTCAGAATCATTTAAATCAGCATTAATTAAATAGGGGAAGATCAAACCGTCATTACTTGATTTTTCATTTTGATACTCCTCAATTACTACTTTTGCTTTGTCTGGAATTTTTAATGAAACGATTTTACTATTCTTATTCATACGGTATAATAGTCTTCCATCATTGAAATCGGACCATTTTAACTTCAAAAGATCACCTACTCTTATTCCGGCGAAATAAAAGCTTATTAGCCAGATGTGTACAGCTCTTTGTTGAGCATCCGTAAGATTGCATGAGGATTCTAGTTTTTGTATTTCAAGTTTGTTGAGACCTATTTTTTGTGTTTCAGGAATTCTGATTTGGATTTTACCTTTACCAAAGGGGTATCTACCTCTATCTACAATAGATTCGGCTATGGCCAAATTATAAATTGTCCTTATAAGAATAAGGTAGTTCACAACAGTTCTTGGTGAACGTTTTTTGTCGTGAAGCAAATATGATTCAAATTTTTTTAGAAGAGGAACATTAAGTTCATTGAAGTATAATTGCTTCTTATTAAGAAACTTCTTAAACTTGCCAAGACGTCCAATTTCGGTATCATATTGATGATGTCTATCCCTGCCTTTTAAATTTCTTAGATGCATTTCAGCTACCACAAAAAAGTCAATTTTTTTGTTGCCGGTAATTTTTTTCTTTATTGCAGCAACAGTTTGGTAATCAGCTTTGGTCTCCGCTTCAAGTACTTTAGCGTTAGCTTCCGTAATTTTTATAAGAATATAATTATTGATAATATTTGCGTTCGGATGTGATTTCCTGACAACTCTATTTTTTTCATCCCAATATTTTTCATCAATATATTGACCAGTGCCCATATATGAACTTATCCGATCTTTAGTAATCCTGATTGCTATAGGATAGTGTCCCTCAAGATTTTTTCTTTTACGTAAGACTGCTTTAACTGTCGCCATCAGAAATTATTAGAATTATAAAGGTAACGAATTTAGGTACAACATAGGTACAACATTTGTTGATTTTGTTTGATATTATTTGATATCAATGAATATTGAAATGTAGTGAAAACGCAGTATTTAAGCGTATTTGTATAATTTTGATATCGGATGGTAAAACACTCATAACCCGAAGGTCGCTGGTTCGAGTCCAGTTCCCGCCACTAGGAAAATCAAGGCTTCACAGAAATGTGAGGCCTTTTTTTATTTTACATAGTACAGAATAAGTACAGAATAAAGTTTTTTTGGCGTGCTAATTTTATTTGATTTCAATTACCATTATTTGATATCAAATACTATGATTACTCCTTTTAAAAAATATTGAAAAGAATAAAACAGTGGAAAAAACATCAAATATTATTAATCCACACCTTTTAAAATGATTTACTTTTTATATCCGAAGCGTTATCCATTTTTGAATTTCAGGTTTAAATTTCAATACGCCAAAATCGACGCTGATGATGATGGCTTCCCCTTCGCGGGACACGATTTTATAAAAAAGGCCTATGCTAAAGCGATCAATGAAAAATATAAGTTTTATGCTTTTGAAGATGCATTGTTGATTATCTAAACCGAACATTTTTCAATGTTTTAAAACCACGTAGCCAGGAATATTTAATTTGTGGCTACTTGGTTTTTTTTGTTATTTCTCATTCTTGAGTTTAATTTTACTATGCTGTTAGTCTCTTTCGGTGAGGTTTTTTGGAAATTCTTAGTATTTTTTTTATTATCTGGGGGAATTGATTTTCCTCAGAAAAGTACAACTAAAAATTAGCGACCCTGATCTCTGAAGAAAAACTTCTGTAAAACTTTAAATTACGTTATTTTCTTCCTTAAATTTACTTGGATTAACCTGCTCAAAGAAATAAGCCTTGTGAAAATGTATTTTGTGAACATCTTGGTTTTGTTGCTGTTATCCGTTCAGGATACTACATCGCAGGTATTAATGCCACCTATACAAAATTATTCTACGGGCGATTATGGCGCAGCCAGTCAAAACTGGGATGTAAGTCTTGATGAAAGGGGAATTCTTTATGCCGCCAACAATCAAGGCCTCCTAAGTTATGACGGGCAAAGCTGGGAATTATTTCCTTTGAAAAGCAAAGCTATAATTAGATCAGTTTATGCCCACGGGGACAGGGTTTATATTGGTTCTTATCAGGAATTTGGTTATTGGATTCGCGATGATAAGGGAGAAATGTGTTATACCTCACTGGTTCCGCTAATAAAAAATTATGCTTTTAAAAGTGAGGAAATCTGGGAGATTATATCTTTTAAGGATGCAATTTATTTTAGGTCCTTTGGTGCTATTTACAAGTATTCCAATAATGAGGTTGAAGTGGTAAAATCTGATATGGTTGTAAATAAAATGTTGGTTTACCAGGATCGCTTATTGCTTTCTGTTAGCAGGGAGGGCCTGTTTTTTTAAACGATGGAAATGAGCTTGAGCCGCTTCCTAATCAGGATTTTCTGAAAGGTAAGGTGGTATTGGATATGGCTGTCAAGGAACAGGATTTGTTGATTGCCACCAGACAAGCTTTGTACGAATTTGATGGTAAAAAATGTACTTTATACCGGGATAATTTATTGAATGAAAAACTGGAAAATGATGAGCTCAATACCATATTGGTAGAATCCTCTTCTAATATAGTTTTTGGGACCATAAAAAATGGAATCATTCAGTACAACCCCCAAACCCGTGAAATTAAAAGTTTTAGCAGGAATAATGGGTTGCGAAATAACACCATTTTGGGGATCGCCAAATACAATGGTAAAATATGGCTTGGGCTTGATAACGGCATCGCCGAAATAAACCTGAATTCTCCAATTTCCTATTTTACAGATGATACGGGTCAACTGGGGGCAGTGTATGATATGGCCTTTTACAAAAACAAATGGTATTTGGCGAGTAATACAGGGGTTTATGTTTTTGAAAATGATGAACTCCAAATGGTGGAAGGTGGACAGGGGCACGCCTGGAATCTTGAAATTATAGGCGGGAAGCTTTTTTGTAATCATAATACAGGTACCTATGAGATTATTGACAAGGAATTTGTTCCGGTAGAAAAGCGCGCAGGAAGTTTCCAGATTTTACAGGTTCCAAATGAAAAAGAAATCAGCCTTATTGCAACTTATACCGGAATTAGTATTTTTTCAGAAAACGGGGAGGTCATTGAAATTCCAGATATTGATTTTCCTATAAAGCAGGTGGTTTTTGAAGATAAATATACCATTTGGGCGGCTCATCCTTACCTGGGTTTGTATAGGATAGGGTTTAAAAAGGAATACAAGGGAACCGATTTTCTGCAAAAGATAGATGCTATTCAAAATGTTGGGAATTATAATGCCCACGTGTATAAAATACATGATCAAATTGCCATTTTAAATAATGAACGCTGGTATAAGTATAATGTGCTTCTGGATAGTTTGGAGGAATTTAAAGAACTCGATTCCTTTTCCGATTTTAGATTGATCACCGAAGATCTTGGCAAATTTTGGTTTGTAGGCAGAAAAAAAAATGATTTGATTTTTACCGATTTTAAGTCTGATAAGTTGGTTATTTCCTCGGCTAACCTGGAAAACAGATTGGTGATAAACAATGAAAATATCATCAGGTTTAATGATACTATTTTTTACGCCTCGCTTAATGATGGTTTTGCTGAAATCAACATTAATAAAGTCCGAAGGATTCAACCGGAGGAACTTAAAGCGAAGCCAATAATTAAAGGTATTGAGGATTTGGAACAGCGGTACAGCTTAAACACCACACCCGAAATTCCTTATATTAATTCAAGGATTATTTCCTTTTATGTTGGTTTTCCTGATTCAAAAGCGACTTCACTTAATTATGAGCTTTCGGGACCCGATACTATTTCAGGAACAATAAATAATGGCAAGGTAAACTTTCAAAACCTGGTTCATGGTAGCTATTCATTACAGTTTTTCGGTTTGAACCCTTATGATAAATATTCACCGTCTGCAAGTATAGCCTTTACTGTTCTACCTCCGTGGTATTTGTCAAGTTGGATGCAATTTTTCTATTTCCTTATTTTTCTCAGTCTGATTTTACTTGTTTATTGGATTAACCGACTTAAACTTAAAAAACACAAGTTGCTTTTGGAACAAAAATTCGAACGGGAACATCAGGTCAAATTAAACAATCTGGAAAAAGAAAGGCTATTGGATGAAATAACACTCAAGCGAAAAGAACTTGCAAATACCACCATGATAGCAGCCAAGAAAAATGAGGTCTTGATGGAAATTCAGGGAGAATTAAATAAGGATAAAGGTAAATTTACCGATCAATTTCAGTTAAAACGTATTATCAATAAAATAAACCGTGCCGTAAAAAATGACGATGAGTGGCAGGTTTTTGAGACAAACTTTACAGAATTGCATGAGGATTTTTTTAGAATGCTTCTCAAAATCTATCCTGATTTGAGTAATAAGGATCTTAAATTATGTTCTTATTTAAAAATGAACCTTTCCTCAAAAGAAATTGCGCCATTAATGGGTATTTCCGTTCGTGGAGTGGAGGTGCATCGGTACAGATTGCGAAAAAAGATGGAACTGGGAGGCAAAGAGAATTTAACCAGTTTTTTGATCAAGGAGTTCTAAATATTTAAATGACGTAGCATAAAGCTTCAAAATTTACTACATCATTGGTACTACAGGTAAAAAAATATCCTGTAATTATATACTTAATGAAATTATAAATGATTGTATTTTAGTTTATTAGCACTAAATTAGCTTTGATGTATCTTTTATATACTACATCGTTTGCGTTGTAATCAATTAAGGAATTACCTTTAAATTAAAATTTAGTAAAAACCGGAAAAGTATGAAATTCAATTTTACACTCTTTTTAGCATTGCTGATTACTACAATTGGTTTTGCTCAGGGATCGAAGACGATTAGTGGCACTGTGTTAGACGCTAATGATATTCCTTTAGCAGGAGCTGAAGTAAAAGTGGTAGACAAACCTGCTTTTGACGTAACAGATTTTGATGGCCTTTTCACAATTGAAAATGTTAGACAAGGCGATGTTTTAAGAATTACCTATTTGGGATTTGTACCTAGGGAAGTTGTTGTTAGTGCACAGGATAATTACGACATTGTTTTAAATGAAGATGCATCCCAGTTGGCGGAAGTTGTTCTAGTTGGGTACGGTAGTTCAAGAAAGCAGGATGTTACAGGTTCCATTACCAGAATAAAATCAGAAGAACTATTAAAACAGCCTGCTTTAACTCCAACCCAATCGCTACAAGGTAAAGCTGCCGGGGTACAAATTATTAGTTCCGGTGCTCCGGGGAGCTCGCCGGTGGTGCGTATTCGTGGTACGGGTACGGTGCAAGCGGGGCGTGATCCAATTTATGTGGTAGATGGAATTATTACAGATAGAATTGATAATATCAGTAGTGAAGATATTACCACAATAGATATCCTTAAAGATGCCTCCTCTTTAGCTATTTATGGTACCAGGGGAGCGAATGGGGTTATTATTGTAACTACCAAAGCCGGGAAGATCGGGAAGATGCAAATTGATCTCTCTTCTTATTTTGGAATTAAAGAAGTGTTGAGTAAGGTAGATATGGCAAACGCTAGTGCTTATGTTAATTTTTCTAATCTGGCATTTGGAAATCAGAGATTTGAAGAAAATCAACAATACGATACAAATTGGTTTGATGAGATAACCCGTACCGGGACAGTTACCAACCACAATGTTTCTATAAGCGGAGGTAGCGAGAAAATGACTTCTTATTTTAGTGCCAACTACTTTAAGGAAGAGGGGATTTTGATTGGAAATGATTATCGTAGGCTTAATTTAAGAGGTAAGGCTAGTTATAATTTGACTTCAAAATTAAAAATAGACCATAATATTTCCTTATCGCTTAACCGCTCGGTTCCAAAACCATTTTCAGCGTTTACAACTGCCTATAAGCAATCCCCATTGGTACCAGTTAGATATGTTGGTGATTCCTTTGACGGAAGATATGGAGTGCCATTTGATAATGCCGGGACTCGCTATAACAATGTTGGAAACCCAGTTGCGGCTCTTGAATTAAATAATGAGAGACAAAAGAACCTGATTTTACAAGGAAACGTATCAGCAAACTATGATTTTACCGATTATTTATCTGGAACTACAAGATTTGGAATTGAGAGCGGGTATGGTAAATCTTTTGTATTTACTCCAAATTTAGAACAATTCCTTGCAGCGGATCCTACCGATGAGGTTTCAGATTTTGAGTCCCCATATAGAAATACTTTAAGAGTTAGAAAAAGTGATTTTTACCACTGGGTATTTGATGCCTTTTTAACTTTTGATAACACCTTTGCTGAAAAACATGCAGTTAAGCTAACCCTGGGAACTTCTTCAGAAGAAGAGCAAAATGAATTTTTAGAGGGTACTAGAAATAACGTTCCGGAAGACTCTAATCTATTCTCTTTAAACAACGGGGAACAAGGTACAGACATTGTTAACAGTGAGCTTTCAGATAAAAGAAGATTGCGTTCTTATTTTGCACGACTTAATTATGATTATGATAATAAATACCTGTTAACAGCTACTATAAGACGTGATGGCTCAAGTGTATTTGCCAACAATGAAGAAAAATGGGGTAATTTCCCATCTGTAGGTATTGGGTGGTTGATCTCCAATGAGGACTTTTTAAAGGAGTCTAATATTATAAATACCCTTAAACTAAGAGCTAGTTGGGGAGAACTAGGAAATCAGAACATTCCTTTAAATGTACTAACTTTTAATTCAGATTTGGGTTATGTCTTTGGCCCGGATGAGGCATTGGTGCCGGGTTCTACGATCACCGCCATCATAGATGAAAATGTGGGATGGGAAGTTACTGAAGAATATGATATTGGACTAGAATTCGCTTTGCTTGATAATCGACTTTCCGGAGAATTTGATTACTATGACAGATTGAACACAAATGCGATCTTGCCTATCAGCTTACCAGATGCTTTTGGAGCTTCGGGGATTACTTTAACTCATGCCGGTAAAATTAGAAACAAAGGTTTAGAATTTGCTTTGCATTGGAATGATGATATCAATGAAGATTTTAAGTATCATATTAGTGGAAACCTTACTACCAATGATAATAATTTGGAAGAGATCACCAACCCATTTGCTTTTGAACAACAAGGAGGAAACATTGATAATGGTGAGGTAACAAAGATATTAAGAGAAGGCCAGCCTTTGGGAAGTTTCTTCTTACTGGAAGTGGAGGGATTTGATGAACGAGGAGAATTTGTTTATAGGGATTTAAATAATGATGGGGCTATTGACAATGATGATAGACAATTCTTCGGATCAATCCAACCGGATCTCTTTTTTGGTATCAACGCAGGTTTCGAATATAAAAGTTGGGATTTCAACATAGAAGGTTATGGGAATTCTGGAAGCATGGTGTACAATGGTAAAAAAGCTCAGCGTTTTGGAGGAGAAAATATAGAAGCTAGTGTTGCCAACAACATCTTCAACTTCGATAATAGCTCTAATATGAACCCTGCACCCGCTAATGTAATACCAAAATCTTCCACATACTTCTTGGAAAGTGGAGATTTCTTCAGAATAAATAATATCTCTGTAGGATATACGATTCCAGATATAATTGCTGGAGTTAAAAAGATGAGAATTTATGCACTTACACAAAACCCATTTATTTTCAAGGAATTTACTGGATTTACTCCGGAATTACCTGGAAATGGCGATCCTCTTAGTAACTCTTCTGGGATCGAATTGAATGTGTACCCATCTGTAACTTCCTATCTGGTAGGTGTGAATTTAAATTTTTAAAAAAATCTAGTTATGAAAAATCTTAATAACATAATTATTGCCAGTATAATGTTGCTAACATTTATGAGCTGTAATGATAATGAGTTTCTGGATGTAAAACCATCTAAGGAGACTCCGGAACAAGCTCTTTCCAGTCCTACTGCCGCTACGGAATTGGTGAATGCCATTTATAATAAATTTTTAGACTGGAATGAAAGTTCTTTTTCCTGGATTGGAGTAAGCAGTATTACTTCTGATGATGCCGATAAAGGAAGCACTCCTGGGGATTTGGGAACTGATAAAGATCTTTTGGATAATCTCACATTTACTTCTACCTCAGCTTCCTTTAATGATGTTTGGGAAGGGAATTATCAGGGTATTGCAAGAGCAAATCAGGCATTAAACTATCTTCCAAACCTAGAAATTGAAGAAGACCTTAAAACAAGATTGATTGGAGAGAGTAAGTTTTTAAGGGCTGTCTTTTATTTCAGATTGGTTAGAATGTTTGGAGGAGTTCCTTTGATAGAAGGTGTGCCTAATATTCAAAATGAAGATGATATAAATATCGCAAATACCAGAGTTTCTAAAGAAGAAATCTATGCATTTATCACATCAGATCTAAATGATGCAATAGAAAGTTTACCAATTTCATATACTAATGCAGACTTAGGTAGAGCTACTAAAGGTGCTGCATTAACCTTATTGGCAAAAGTAAATATGTACCAGGGGAATTGGCAACAAGTTGCCGATCTCACCGAACAGGTAATGGATTTAGGCTATAGTTTAACCCCCGAATATGAAGATATCTGGAAAGAGATTGGAGAAAATAATTCAGAATCTATCTTTGAAATTCAGAGTAGAGGAATAATACCAAAGAAAGGAATAGATAAATATTCTTTTACTCAAGGTGCCACAGGTGCCGGAGGTTGGGGCTGGGGGTTTAATACCCCTACAGAAGATCTCACCAATTTTTATGAAGAAGGAGATGAAAGAAGAGATGCTACCATCATTTTTAGAGGGGAAACTCTTTGGGATGAATTTTTAGTTGCTGAAACTGTTTTTAATCCCAGATACAATCAAAAAGCTTATGTAAGTGAGTCTATGGAAAGCTTTAGCGGAAACAATGAGATATCGAATAAAAATGTTAGAATTTTAAGATATGCTGAGGTGCTTTTAATGAATGCAGAAGCAGCCATAAATTTAGGAGGCGATGCAAAAACTCCCTTGAACATGGTGAGAAATCGCGCTGGACTTGAAAGTCTCGACAATATAACGCTTATGGATATTTGGAAAGAACGTAGAGCAGAACTTGCTTTTGAACATGACAGATATTTTGACCTGGTCCGTCAAGGAAGAGCCGGACAAGTATTGCGAGCACACGGTAAGAATTTTGTGGATGGAAAACATGAGTTATTTCCAATTCCTCAAACTCAAATCGATCTTAGTGACGGTCAGTTAGTTCAAAACCCTGGTTATTAATAACAGTATTCTAAAAGACAAGAATCTTTAATTTTTTTTTCATGAAACATTTACGAACTATACTCACACTTGTATTTTTTGGAATTTTAAGTTCTGGGTTGATGTCGTGTTCCAGTAATGAAGATAATACTGGGAGTAAACCAACTCCAACAGAGCCAGATTCCGGTTTGCCACAGCAACTCACAGATAATGAACTAATGGATAAGGTGCAGGAGCAAACTTTCGAATATTTTTGGGATTTTGGACACCCTAATAGTGGAATGGCTCGTGAAAGATCTGATGCAAGTGCATATGGTGGCGAAAGCCCAAATATAGTTACCTCAGGAGGCAGTGGTTTTGGCGTGATGGCAATTATTGTGGGAGTGGAAAGAAGCTATATTTCAAGGGAAGAAGCCGTAGGCAGGTTGAATAAGATCACCGATTTTATTTTGAACGGCGACAGGTTTCATGGGGCTTTACCACATTGGTATAACGGCAATACGGGAAAAGTAAGACCTTTTTTTACCGAAGATAATGGGGGAGATCTTGTGGAAACCTCCTTTATGATTCAAGGATTACTTACTGCCAGGCAGTATTTTAAGATGGACAATTCTGAAGAAACCGGATTAAGGGATAAAATAAATTTGATTTGGGATCAGGTAGAATGGGATTGGTATACCAACAATAGAAAATCACTAACCTGGCACTGGTCTCCGGAATATGGCTTTGCGATCAATCATCAAATCAAAGGATATAATGAAGCACTTATCACCTATGTGTTAGCGGCATCATCCAGAACTCATGCAATAGATCCTGATGTCTATCACAATGGATGGGCTTCGGGGAATGATTTTATAAACGGAAAATTGTATTACCAGAAGTGGCAATTACCGCTAGGACCGGATTTTGGAGGCCCACTGTTTTTTGCACATTATTCTTTTTTGGGATTGAATCCGGAAGGATTGGTTGATAGCTATGCTAATTACTGGGATCAAAATGTGAATCATACTCTTATTAATAGGGAATACAGTATTAGAAACCCTAAAAGTTTTTTGGGTTATGGTGCAACTACCTGGGGATTGACCGCGAGTGATGACCATCAGGGTTATTCGGCACATAGCCCTACTAATGATAATGGAACGATTACTCCTACTGCTGCATTGTCATCTATGCCCTACACCCCAGATGAATCTTTGCAAGCTCTCAGAAATTTCTATTATAATTTTAATGGGAAATTATGGGGGCAATATGGGTTTTATGACGCTTTTAATAAATCTGCCAATTGGTATTCAGACCAATATTTGGCGATTGATCAAGGACCCATAATAGTAATGATAGAAAATTATAGAACCGGATTGCTATGGGAGCTGTTTATGTCCTGTCCGGAAGTAAAACAAGGATTGACAAAATTAGGTTTCACAAGTCCGAATATTTAATTCGTCTAAGCTCACTTTAAATATGGGCTAAATCGAATTTAAACTTTAAGCATTAAAAAGTATAACTAACTTAAATCGTGTAGAATAATGAAAACAATTAAACTATTTCTAAGTTATATAACGATAGGATTATTGATGTTTTTTTCCTCTTGTACAGAAGAAGATCAATTTTTTCCTTCAATAGCATCCATTCCCTGCGAACAAACGAATGTGGTTCCAGACCCTAATATTATCTCAGATTTTCAATGCCAGGCCAATGTGGAGCTTGAGGGTGTTGAGGCAATATTAAATCCGGATGAATCTGGGGCTAATACAAGTAGATTTGTAGGTCAATATAATGACCCTTCTGCTCCTTGGGATGCATTGATCATAGATTATGGTTCTTCGATAGATCTTTCCACATTCAATACATTTAAGATCAAAGTTAAATCTAGTGTTGCCGGAATTTTAAAAGCAAAACTGGAAAGTGATACTCAAGGGATAGAAATAAATGCTAATATTACCAATACCTCTGGGTGGGTAGAATATTCTTTTGATTTCAGCGATCAATTCAATCAGGATCATACCAAGTTGGTTTTATTCTTTAATGCGGGAGTGGATACCGATGGATCGGATATTTACTATATAGATGATCTTAAATGGGTAACCACTGCAGATCCTTGCGCCGGAGTGGCAGCAGATCTTAATGTGGTAAATGATTTTGATTGTCAGAAAAATCAAGAAGTTCCGGAAGTGGAGCTTACAGCAAACCCTTCAAAACCTGATCTTAACAAAAGTAAATTTGTTGGGAAATATGTAGATGAAGTGGGGGCATGGGATGCTGTTATTATAGATTATGGAGAAGCAATAGATCTTTCTACTCATAACGTTTTCAAAATAAAAGTGTTGGCTCCTGTTGAAGGAGTTTTAAAAGCTAAATTAGAAGGAGGTACGTCTGCAGGAATAGAAAAAGACGCCACAGTAACCAAGACAGGAGAATGGGTAGAGTATTCTTACGATTTCAGCGATCAAGCCCTTGAAAATCATAATAAGATAGTATTGTTTTTCAATGCTGGAGTAGATACCGATGGAACTCAGGTTTACTATATTGATGATTTAAAATTTGCTGAACTTTCTGATGCTTGTAACGGGGTTACTCCAGATCTAAGTATCATAAATGATTTTAACTGTCAGCAAAACACGACTATTCTTGGAGACGTTCCAAATACTATAGTTGAAAACCCTATGCTGGGAGATGCAAACCCTAGTGATATGGTGCTTGAGGTTATAGATAATGGAACACAGCCATACGATGCCTTAATTTTTGAATCTTCCCAATCTTTCGATCTTTCAACTAAAAATTTCTTCAAGATCAAGATCCTTTCTGAAAGAGCGGTACCATTATTAGTGAAGCTTGAAGGCGGGACTTCTCCTGTAAAAGAAGTTTTTCCGGATATTGAAATAGTAGGGGAATGGGTAGAATACACGATCGATTTTTCAGATCAGGCAGCTACAGATCATAAAAAATTGGTATTGTTCTTTAACGTAGCCCAAACAGATGGAACTCCTACAGATAAATACTATATAGACGATCTTAGATTTACAGCTTTTGACCCTTGTGATGGGGTTGCAACCAATATGGATGTAGTGAATGATTTTGAATGTCAACAGAACTATCCAATCACCTGTTGTATTACTACTTTTGAAATTGTAGACAATCCAAAGGCAAGTGGAGCAAATAATAGCGTTAAGGTATTGAAAGTGACTGAAAATGGAATGAATGAATATGATGCTTTAGTTTTTAACAGCGGAGGAGCAATTGATCTTTCAACTAAAAATCAGTTGAAATTCAAGATTCTGTCTTCCAGAGCAGTACCCTTAATGGCTAAACTTGAAGGTGGGACTTCTGCAAAAGAGGTAATTATAGACATTAATGTCGTTGATGAGTGGGCCGAATATACCGTAGACTTTAGTGATCAAGCAACAGAAAATCATGCGAGTATAGTGTTTTTCTTTAATGTGGGGCAGACCGATGGTACCGCTGCAGACATTTATTACATAGATGATATTAAGTGGGAATAATTTGATAGGTTCTCTAAGGACTATCATTACCCAGTTTACTAAAATCTAATATACTTTTTTGAATTAGTAAAATATGTTGCCCTCTCGATTTGGGAGGGCAATATATTTTAAACTAACTGAAACGAATTCAATACATGAAAATTTACAAATATCTTTTAACAGCAATAATAATCTTTAGTACTTCATGTAAGAATAATACTGAAGATAAAATAGAAGGGACATTATTTGGTGAAACAATTGTGTATAATAGGTTAACTGATGATATACTTCTGGATTCTGTTCAAAGGCAAACCCTAAAATATTTTTGGGATTATGCCGAACCTAATTCTGGAATGGCCCGGGAACGCTATCACCCGGATGGGGAATATCCAAAAAACGATGCTCATGTGGTAACAACGGGAGGCTCTGGCTTTGGGCTTATGGCCATAGTTGCCGGGATGGAACGTGAATTCATAGAGCGAGATTCAGCAGTTGCCCGTCTGGAGAAAATCGCAGATTTTTTAGATAATGCTCCAAGATTTCACGGAGTTTGGCCACATTGGTTAAACGGTGAAACAGGCGAAACCCAGGCATTTAGTGATAAAGATAATGGAGGCGATCTTGTGGAAACCTCATTTTTAGCACAGGGGTTTATAGTGGTTCGTGAATATTTGAAAAACGGAAATGAAGCAGAAAAAGCCGTTGCTGCAAAATACGATGAGCTTTGGAACGGGATTGAATGGGACTGGTACACAAATAAAAAGGATGGGCTTTACTGGCACTGGTCTCCGGATTATCAATGGGAAATGGATTTCATGATAGAAGGTTACAATGAGTGTTTAATTACCTACGTTTTGGCTGCATCCTCTCCAGATCATTCTATAAAAGCCGATGTATATCATAAAGGCTGGGCAAGAAGCGGTGAAATTGTAACCGATAAAGAGGCTTATGGCCTTCCTTTAATTCTAAAACACAACACCAAAGGCGATAGAGGTGGCCCGCTTTTTTGGTCACATTATTCCTACCTGGGATTAAATCCGAAAGGACTCAGTGACAAATATGCCAATTATTGGGATTTAAATGTAAATCACTCTAAGATCAATTATCAGTATGCTTTAGAAAATCCGAAAAATTTTGAAACCTACAGCGAAAATTCTTGGGGACTTTCTGCCAGTTACACCCGTAATGAAGACAACAGTATTGGTTATGCGGCACATTCCCCCGATGATGATAAAGGAGTGGTTTCTCCAACGGCAGCCGTAAGTTCCATCTCCTACACTCCTGAAGAATCCCTTGCAGCGATCAGATTTTTTTACGAAGATTTAAATGACCTGGTTTGGGGTCCGGCGGGATTTTATGATGCATATAGCCTTGAAGGCGAAGACTGGGTAGCCAAAAAATATCTCGCCATAGACCAGGGTCCTCAAATCGTAATGATAGAGAATTACCGATCCGGTCTTATTTGGAATTTATTTATGGGAGCGCCCGAGGTTAAAACCGGTTTGGATAAATTGGGATTTACTTTTCAATAATAACGGTCGAACTAAACCTAACAGGTCTTCGAGACCTGTTAGGTTTGATTTAAAACTAAAATATGAAAAAGAGATTTTTGCACATTTCAGTGCTTTTCCTAGTAATTCTGCTAACAGTCCCATTTTCAGTCACAGCGCAGGATAAGGAAGCCTTTAAAAAAGAACATTTTATAAAAGGTGCCGATACCTTAAATTACCGCATTTTATTTCCGAAGGATTTTTCAGAAGAAAAAAAATATCCGGTAGTCTTGTTTCTCCACGGAGCAGGGGAGCGAGGAAATGATAACGAATCTCAACTCATTCACGGAAGTGGTCTTTTTCTTGAAAACAGGGAAAATTACCCTGCTATTGTAATCTTTCCGCAGGCACCAAAAGATGATTATTGGGCAAAGGTAAAGGTTAACAGGGATACGATCCCTTTTCAATTCAATTTTGAAAATGAGAAACCAGCTACTAAATCCTTGCAACTTGTAATGGATCTTATGGAGTATATGCTAAGGAAAAATTTTGTGGATACTTCAAGAATTTATGTAGGCGGACTTTCTATGGGAGGAATGGGAACCTTCGAAATCATTTACAAAAAGCCTGAACTATTTGCCGCAGCTTTTTCGATTTGCGGGGGAGCAAATCCGGAAATAGCCACCGCATATCCAAAGGGTTTTAATATCTGGATCTTCCACGGGGAGAAAGACGATGTGGTACTTCCAAAATATTCAAAAATTATGGCACGGGAAATCAATCACCACGGCGGGAATGCAAAACTGTCCCTATATCCTAATGATAATCATAACAGTTGGGATTCTGCTTTAGCTGAACCTTATTTGCTGCCCTGGCTATTTGATAATTCTAAATGAAAATTAATTAGACCTTAAACTTCATAAGTACAATTTATGAAGTCAGGCAAATTTCTTCCGATAGCTTGGGAGATGAACAAAAACCAATAAAGACAATATATATGAAACTAAAATATTTTTTAAATCTGCTTTTACTGGTAACGGGACTCGCCCTGGGGCAAACCGAAACCAATATTCCGGAAGTTGAAGAACTCCTTAAAAAAATGACCATAGAAGAAAAAATTGGTCAGCTCAATTTACTAACTCCCGGTGGAGGTATTGCTACAGGTTCAGTGGTAAGTGAAGACGTAGAGACAAAGATAAAGGCGGGGAATGTAGGCGGACTTTTTGGCGTTTCCGGACCGGATAAAATTAGACAGGCACAGGATATTGCCGTGAAATCTTCCCGACTTGGAATTCCTTTGTTAATTGGATCTGATGTGATTCATGGGTATAAAACAACTTTTCCAATCCCGTTGGGACTTTCCTCCAGCTGGGATATGGAATTGATTAAAAGCACTGCGCAGGTTGCTGCAAAAGAGGCTACTGCCGATGGGATTAACTGGAATTTCTCCCCTATGGTGGACATTGCCAGAGACCCGAGATGGGGTCGAATTGCGGAAGGTGCAGGGGAAGACCCATTTCTGGGTTCGGCCATTGCAAAGGCGATGGTAGAAGGATACCAGGGAAGCGATTTTTCGACTCCAGAAACCATGATGGCAACAGTAAAACATATGGCATTATATGGTGCAGCGGAAGGCGGAAGGGATTACAATTCGGTGGATATGAGCAAAATCAAGATGTTCAATGAATATTTACCTCCCTATAAAGCTGCGGTAGATGCAGGGGTTGGAAGTGTGATGACCTCTTTTAACGATATTGACGGAGTTCCGGCTTCGGGGAATAAATGGTTACTTACCGATTTGCTTAGGGATCGCTGGGGATTTGATGGATTTGTGGTTTCCGACTATACTTCGGTAAATGAAATGATCGCTCATGGAATGGGAGATTTGCAAGCTGTTTCAGCACTTGCATTGAATGCAGGACTCGATATGGATATGGTGGGAGAAGGATTTTTGCTTACTTTAAAAAAATCCCTGCAAGAAGGAAAAGTTTCTGAAGAGCAAATCACAACAGCCGCCAGAAGAATTCTGGAAGCCAAACATAAGTTAGGCTTGTTTGAAGATCCCTACAGATATTCAGATGAAAGCAGACCGGCAAAAGACATACTCACACAAGAGAACCGGGATTTAGCAAGAAAAGCGGCAGCCAGTTCATTTGTGTTGTTGAAAAAGCATGAAAATACTTTGCCACTTTCTAAAAATGCCAAAATAGCTTTGATTGGGCCTTTGGCAAATAACAAAAATAATATGTTGGGAACCTGGGCGCCAACCGGAGATCCGCAATTGTCCATTCCAATTTTGGAAGGACTTAAAAATGTTGCCCCAAATGCGCAGATAACCTATGTGAAAGGAGCTAATATAAGTGACGATACAACCTTTGCCAAAAAGGTGAATGTTTTTGGTCCCCGTATAGAAATATCAGAAAAATCTTCTGAAGAAATGTTGAAAGCGGCGCTGGAATTGGCTAACCAATCGGATGTTATTGTGGCAGTTGTTGGGGAAGCTACCGAAATGAGCGGGGAAGCTGCCAGCCGAACCGATATTTCGATTCCTGAAAGTCAGAAAAAATTGATACGGGAATTAGCTAAGACCGGCAAACCGCTGGTGCTGGTATTGATGAGCGGTCGTCCTTTGGTGATTTCCGAAGAGATGGAACTTCCTGTGAGCATTCTTCAAATATGGCATCCCGGAGTAGAAGCAGGAAATGCAGTGGGAGACGTGCTGTTTGGAGATTATAATCCCTCCGGAAAACTCACCGCTTCCTGGCCCCGAAATGTTGGACAAATTCCTATCTATTACGCTATGAAAAGAACGGGTAGACCTGCCGCTTCTGAAGAATTTGAAAAATTTAAATCCAATTATCTGGATTCCAAAAATTCTCCCTTGCTTCCCTTTGGATATGGCTTAAGCTATACCAGTTTTGAGTATTCTGCAGTTAAGGCGGATAATAAATACCTGACTGCTGATGGAACTATAACTATTTCAGCTAAAATCACCAATACCGGCGATTATGATGGGGAAGAAGTAGTGCAGCTTTATCTTCACGATAAAGTGAGAAGTATCACTCCTCCAATGAAGGAATTGAAAGGGTTTAAAAAGATCTTCCTAAAGAAAGGGGAATCTGAAACCGTGAATTTTAAAATAAACGTAGAAGATCTGAAATTTTATAATTCGGCTTTAGAATTTGTTTATGAGCCGGGGGAATTTGAATTCTTGGTTGGTGGCAGTTCAGATCAGGAATTCACGGGAAGTTTTATGGTGGAGTAATTGTATTTGAAATCAGGAATTAAAAATCAATTAAAAGACAACTTTTCTTTCTCGACAAAAAATAAATAACATAAAAAAATCTTAATACTCAGCTTTCTATTTACCTGTTTTACAGTTAGTGCACAGGAGAAGAAGATCAATTATTACGAAGTAGTTCTGGATATTTGATCTAAAAACCCTTGCATGCTTACCAGTACCGGGTGAAAAAAGTGCAATGTGGTCCAGTTATCCTGGCAGAGA
>Ga0307487_1001030_pt1 | contig 20472 bp, 17 predicted proteins | sample CBIW12metaG_FD_203665 | JGI IMG/M metagenome (GOLD analysis project Ga0307487, IMG submission 203665) | Sea-ice brine microbial communities from Beaufort Sea near Barrow, Alaska, United States - CBIW 1.2 | ecosystem: Environmental > Aquatic > Marine > Coastal | place: USA: Alaska | collected... | reverse complement strand
CTCGGCCAGGGAGGAGTCCTCGGCTGCGATGATCTCGGAGAGGGTGAGGTTGCCGGCCACTGCTGCAGCGATGGCGAGATAGACGGCTCCGCAGATGGCCAGCGAGATCATGATGGCCCGGCCAGTGCTGCGATGCGGGTCGACGATCTCGCCGCCGCTGTTGGTGATGGTTGTGAATCCCTTGTAGGCGAGGATGGCCAGAGCTACGGCGGCAAGGAACCCCTCGGGAGAGACGGCGACATTCGCGGCGGCGGTTCCGTTGGTGAAGTTGGCCGTATCGGCGAGCCACAGTCCGGCGATGGCGAACAGCCCGAGTCCAAGTATCTTGACCGATGCCATGGCGCGCTGAGTGGCCTGGACGGCCCTGTTCCCGGCAACAATCACGGTGAACGTCGCTGCGAGCAGACTGACCCCCAAGGTAGGCACCCAGAACGAATCGTCCCCCAGGTCGACTATCTGGAGCACATACGAGCCGAAGGTGCGGGCAACCAAGCTCTGGCTGATGACCATTGAGGCGTACATGAGGATCGCGAATACGCCGGTGATCGTGCCGGGGCCGTACTGTTCCCGCAGGAAGACCGCGACCCCTCCCGAGGACGGGAACGCGTCGGAGAGTTTCACGTATGAGTACGCACTAAACCCCACAACGACGCCAGCAACGATGAATGCGATGGGGAACAGGTCGCCGGCGAGGCGAGCTGTCTGACCAGTGAGGGCGAAGATTCCGGCGCCGATCATGACCCCGGTGCCGAGGGCGACTGCCCCGGACAGGCTCAGGCTTCCGGGAACGTCCTCAGGTGCCTGATCGCCCACCCTGCGCGCGGGGTCATGGTGGTCCACGTCAATTGTGTCCTTCCTCAGCATGCAAGCCGCAATTTAGACCGACAGTGCCTAGGATCAGGGTGCGCTGAGTGCCTTCTGGCACCGCGATCCCTCAGTTGTCGTGAAGCTCGTGTGTTGTCATTCGTTTGCGCGGAGAGTTTCCTGACGCACGCGAAATTTATCATCGTCGATCTCTCCACGCGCGTAGCGGGCACGAAGAATGGCCTGCGGGTCCTGGTCGGAAGCTCGGGCATCTTGTTTCCGATCGCCTGGTTTACCGAAGGCGGCGATCAGGCCAAAAATCACCAGCGCCCAGAAAGCCAGCATCACCAGAATCATGGCGGTCCAGCCACCCCAGCCCATACCGTCATTCCACATCATGGCTACCCGACTCCTTTTGTCGCCCACATCATCTGGGACCGGGTGACCTGCACGGCCGACACAATCGTGAATGTGGTGTGGCAACCATCCTCATCTGAGTAGCGTTGCCGGTCCAGTAGCAAAGGGCACCTCGTGGCAGGACCGAGGTCCCGGCCGAAAGGGCGCCCGAGTACTAGCCCGGGCTATACCCCCAAGGGGTAAGGTGACATAGTAGGCACTGACGAGGAAAGGGAGCATCCGATGGATACACCAACAGCAGCCGCTGTGAGTGAGGCGCCGGAGTACACCTGCCCGATGCATCCGGAGATCCGTCAGTCGGGACCCGGCTCGTGCCCGATCTGTGGCATGGCGTTGGAGCCTGTGGAGGTAACTGCCGACAGCGGACCCAATCGCGAACTCGCCGACATGACCCGGCGTTTCTGGATCGGTCTCGTGTTCGCGCTGCCGGTGTTTGTGCTGGAGATGGGCGGCCACCTGTTCCCCGCGATAGATGATGTGATCTCCCCGAAGGCGTCGATTTGGATCCAGTTCGTGCTGGCGACTCCGGTCGTCCTGTGGGCCGGCTGGCCGTTCTTCGTGCGCGGGTGGGTCTCGGTACGAACGATGAAGCTCAACATGTTCACGTTGATCGCGATGGGCACCGGCGTGGCCTGGATCTTCAGTGTCGTCGCGACGGTGGCGCCGGGCATCTTCCCCGCTTCCTTCACCTCGATGGATGGGACGGTCGATGTGTACTTCGAGGCCGCGGCCGTCATCACCGTCCTGGTGCTCCTAGGGCAGGTGCTGGAACTGCGTGCTCACGAACAAACCTCCGGCGCGATCAAGGCGCTGCTGGATCTGACGCCGAAGACTGCCCGCAGGATCAACGCCGACGGCAGCGAACAAGAAGTGCCGCTGGACGACGTGCACCTGGGCGACCGGATCCGGGTACGACCCGGTGAGAAGATCCCCGTCGATGGCCAGGTCGACGAGGGCCGCTCGTCGATCGACGAGTCGCTGGTCACCGGCGAGTCGATGCCGGTGACCAGGACCAGCGGTGAGCCGGTCATCGGCGGAACGGTGAACCAGACCGGCAGCCTGATCATCGTCGCCCAGAAGGTGGGCCACGAGACGATGTTGGCTCAGATCGTGGCCATGGTGGCGAGCGCGCAGCGTTCGCGAGCCCCCATCCAAGGTCTTGCCGACCGAGTCGCGGCGTTCTTCGTCCCCACCGTCATCAGCATCGCCGTCATTGCGTTTGTCATCTGGTCGCTCGTCGGACCCGACCCGCGGCTCGCCACTGCGCTGATCGTGGCGGTCGCCGTCCTGATCATTGCCTGCCCGTGTGCTCTTGGGTTGGCCACGCCGATGTCGATCATGGTCGGCGTGGGCCGCGGCGCAGGGCTCGGCGTCCTGATCAAGAACGCCGAAGCTCTTGAGCGGATGGAGAAGGTCGACACGCTCGTGGTGGACAAGACCGGAACACTGACCGAAGGCCGCCCGTCGGTGACGCACCTTGAGCCAACGGGCGGCTTCGACAGTGATCGCGTGCTCAGCGTGGCCGCGAGCGTGGAGCGCGCCTCCGAACACCCGTTGGGTCGGGCGATCGTTGAAGCAGCCGAAGCGGCAAAGATGGAAATCGACGACGTCACCGATTTCGATTCACCGGTCGGCCAAGGTGTGATGGGGACGGTCGCAGGCCAACACGTCGTGATCGGCAACGCCGACTTCGTGAATGACGCGGGGGTCGACACCACCGAGTTGGCAGCTCGAGCCGATGAACTTCGCCGCGAGGGTGCAACAGCCGTCTTCATGGGCATCGACGGTCAGCTCGCCGCGGTGTTCGCCATCGCCGACCCCATCAAGCCAACAACTGCCGACGCCATCGCTGCCCTGCACGAAGACGGCATTCGCGTCATCATGCTGACCGGCGACAACCGCACCTCCGCTGAGGCTGTCGCACGTCAACTTGGCATCGACGAAGTCGAGGCCGAAGTCCTGCCCGACCAGAAGAGCGCTGTGGTTGAACGACTCCGTGGTGAAGGCAGAATCATCGCCATGGCCGGCGACGGTGTCAACGACGCGCCAGCGCTCGCGGCAGCCGACGTCGGTATCGCGATGGGAACCGGCACCGACGTCGCCATCGAGAGCGCGGGAATCACACTCCTCAAAGGCGATCTCACCGGCATCGTTCGTGCCCGCAAGCTGTCGGAGGCGACCATGTCCAACATCCGACAAAACCTCGTCTTCGCCTTCGCCTACAACTCCGCCGGAATCCCGATCGCCGCCGGAATCTTGTACCCGTTCTTCGGATTGCTGCTCTCTCCGATCATCGCGGCCGCCGCGATGTCCCTGTCCTCGGTCAGTGTCATCGGCAACGCACTCAGGCTGCGCGCACAGAAGTTGTGAACCCAGCGTGTCCGAATCGCCAGCGCAGGTACCCGTGCGTGCGAAGGGTCCTTGGTGCAAGCCCACGTGAGGGAGCAGCCACGGCCCGGCCCGCAGAGACACCTGCGGGCCGAGCCTTCTGTATGTCGCTGAGTGGGTCAGTTGGCCCGGGGCGCGTAGATCAGCTTCCGGTTGACGAACTCCTCCATGCCGTCAGCGGCGAGCTCGCGGCCCACGCCGGAACGCTTCGTGCCACCGAACGGCAGGTCAGGGGCCGAGCCCTGGGCGCTGTTGATCCACACCATGCCGGTGTCGATCTGGTCCGCGGCCGCCTGCGCAGTGGCGAGGTCGTCGCTGAAGACGGTCCCGCCCAGGCCGAAGTCCGAGTCATTGGCGAGCTTGATCGCGTGCTCGACATCGGTGGCCCGATGCACCACAGCCACCGGACCGAAGAGTTCCTCGCTGTAGGCGCGCATGTCCGGGGTGACGTCGGTCAGCACCGTCGCCGGGAAGTAAGCGCCCTTGCCCTCGAGTCGTGCGCCTCCGGTGCGGACCGTTGCTCCCTGGTCGATTGCGTCCTGCACCTGTTCCGCGATGGAATCGACAGCGCCTTGCGAGGACATCGGACCGAAGTCCGTCGCGTCATCGGTCGGGTCGCCGGTGGTCAGGGCGGCCATGGCCTCAGTGAACTGCTCGACGAAGTCGTCGTACAAGGCATCGACCACGATGATCCGCTTGGTGCCGTTGCACGCCTGGCCGGCATTTCCGACCCGACCGGCAACAGCGGCTTTGACCACAGGGGTGAGGTCGGCGGCATCCAGCACCACGAACGCATCCGAGCCGCCGAGCTCGAGGACGACCTTCTTCAGGTTCTTTCCGGCCACCTCGGCGACGGCTGAACCAGCCCCTTCGCTACCGGTCACCGAGACGCCGGCGATCCGCGCATCGGCGACCATGTCGGCGATCTGGTCGGTGCTCGCGAAGATGTTGATGTAGGCGTCCTCGGGAAGCCCCGCGTCGATGAAGATCTGCTGGATGGCCAGCGCGGACTCGGGGCACTGCGAGGCGTGCTTGAGAATGATCGTGTTGCCGAGCATCAAGTTCGGCGCCGCGAAGCGCGCCACCTGGTAGTACGGGAAGTTCCACGGCATGACGCCGAGCAGCGACCCAATCGGGGCCTTGCGGACGAAGCCCGTGCCGCCGCCCTGCGGATCTAGGGGAGCGTCGGCGAGGAAGCCCGGTCCCTGGTCGGCATAGTAGCGGAAGATCGCGGCGACGAGTTTGACCTCGCCCAGAGCCTCCTTGGTGGTCTTGCCCATCTCAGTGGTGATGAGCGTTGCCAGATCGCCGGCTCGCTCGGTGTACAGCTCGGCGACACGTGTCAGGGTCGCAGCCCTGTCGTCGATCCTGGTGGTTCGCCACGACTGGTAGCCGCGCTCCGATCGGGCGAGGACGTCTTGGACGTCCGAATCGGTCACGGTGGGATGAATCGTGCCTTCTTCGCCGGTCGCGGGGTTGATCACGCGGTACTCGGTCATGAGTGCTCCTTGGAAGATCGGGGGAACAGCAGATGCTGCACGACTACCCGTACCCGATGACGCCATGGTCATGCATGGACGAGGTGTGATCTGGGTACGGTGAGGGTATCTGGGCCTGAAGCCAAGGCATCGGCCCTCGCATCTAGATCAGGGAGTCCGCATGACCGCATCAGAGCCTCGCCCGACCACCACCGACGCCGGCATTCCCGTAGCCAGCGATGAGCACTCGTTGTCCGTCGGGTCCGATGGTCCACTGCTGTTGCAGGATCACTACCTGATCGAACAGATGGCGAACTTCAACCGCGAACGCATCGCTGAACGTCAGCCGCACGCCAAGGGAGGCGGGGCCTTCGGCACATTCGAGGTCACTCATGATGTCAGCGCCTTCACACGCGCGGCTGTCTTCGCGCCGGGCGCTTCCACCGACGTTCTCTCGCGGTTCTCGACCGTCGCCGGCGAACGTGGCAGCCCCGACACCTGGCGCGATCCGCGCGGCTTCTCCCTGCGGTTCTACACCGATGAGGGCAACTTCGACATGGTCGGCAACAACACTCCGGTGTTCTTCATGCGCGACCCGATGAAGTTCCAGCACTTCATCCGGTCCCAGAAGCGCCGTGCCGACAACAACCTGCGTGATCACGACATGCAGTGGGACTTTTGGACCTTGGTGCCCGAATCGGCGCACCAGGTGACCTGGTTGATGGGTGACCGCGGGATCCCGCGTACGTGGCGTCACATGAACGGCTACTCCAGCCACACCTACATGTGGATCAATGCCGGCGGCGAGCAGTTCTGGGTCAAGTACCACTTCATCAGCGATCAGGGCGTCGAGTGCTTCACCCAGGATGAGGGCGATCAGATGGCGTCGGCTGACACTGACTACCACCAGCGCGACCTCTTCGAGCACATCGCTGCCGAGGAGTTCCCGAGCTGGACGTTGAAGATGCAGATCATGCCTTTCGAGGACGCCAAGACCTACCGCTTCAACCCGTTTGACCTGACCAAGGTGTGGCCGCACGCGGACTACCCGTTGCAGGAGGTCGGTCGGCTGACCCTCAACCGCAATGTCACCGACTACCACACCGAGATCGAGCAGGCGGCCTTCGAGCCCAACAACATCGTCGCCGGCACGGGCCTGTCGCCAGACAAGATGCTGCTGGCCCGTGGCTTCAGTTACTCCGACGCCCACCGCGCTCGCCTGGGAAGCAACTACCGTCAGATTCCGGTGAACCGGCCGCACTCGCCGGTGAACAGCTACTCCAAGGACGGCCACATGCGGGTCGACAACGTCGCGGACCCGGTCTACGCACCGAACTCCTACGGCGGTCCGAGCGCCGATCCAGCGCTGACTGACGACGGTGGACGCTGGCATTCTGACGGTGAGATGGTGCGCGCCGCCTACACGCTGCGTGCCGAGGACGACGACTGGGGCCAGGCCGGCACACTGGTGCGCGACGTCCTGGACGATGCAGCCCGCGACCGGCTGGTGGAGAACATCGTCGGACACCTGCTCAACGGAGTCAGCGAGAAGGTGCTGACCCGAGCCTTCGAATACTGGCGCAATGTCGACCAAGACCTCGGTGACAAGGTCGAGGCCGGCGTCCGGAACAAGCAGGACGAGAAGGATCCGAAGGCCGATGCCCAAGGGAATCCCGCGCGTTCCACGATGCAGGACAAGGCCTGACCTTCGGCGAAGTCGACCACGAGGGCGCGACGCTCCAGATCACGACCGCGGCAGCGTCGTGCCCTCGAACTCGGCCTTGAGCCGCGCCAGTGTCTTGGCGATGTTGCGGCGTTGGAAGTCCGCGAACGTTTTGCCGCCGGTGGCGGCAGCGTCGAACGCACGAGCCAAGAAGTCAGGCCAGCTCGTGCGGTTGTCAGTCCACGTCTCGGTCACCTTCGTACCGCCGTCGGCTGGCTCGAAGTCGTAGGACCACGAGGCGATTCGGCCGTTCAGGCGTGGGCGCTTGGCTCCGATCTGGCGCACGTCGAAGGCAAAGCGCCCACCCGGATCGGCGTCGGTCACCTTGCATTGAGTGACCCATCGAATGCGTCCGCGCTTGTTCGAGCCGACAAAGACGGTGCCGATTGTGGCGGGCTGACCCGGTGCGGGGACGTCAGCGCCCCGATTCTCTGGACTCCACCGGCCCATCTGGGAGGGGTCGGCGATCTGGTCGTACAGCTCCCGGGCGTCGGCTGCGATCACGATGCTGTCCTGGACCTGCATGTCACGACTCATGGTGGAAGCCTACAAAGCCTCCAGCCGATAGGCTGACCCAACTGCGGGGAGGTAGCTCAGCTGGTTAGAGCAGGGGACTCATAATCCCTGGGTCGCGGGTTCGAGCCCCGCCCTCCCCACCAAACCCCGAGATTTGGTTACCCCTGCACCACAAGGCTCTGTGTTGTGGTGCAGGGGTAGCCAAATCTCGGGAATTGTGGGCGAGTATGGATGCATGCGCGATGCGGTGATCTATGACCTCGATGGCACGTTGTGCGACACCTCGTCGATCCAGCACCTGATTGAGGGTGAGGACCGCGACTTCGCAGCCTTCCACGCGGCGTCGGCCGACTGCCCGCCTCGCGACGAGGTGCTTGCGGCGGCACGGGCCGATCATGAGGTCGGCCTGGCAGTACTCGTGGTGTCGTCTCGCGAATTCATCTGGCGCGACCTGAGCCTTGACTGGCTGGCGCGCCACGAGATCGCCTATGACGGCCTGTACCTGCGGGTCGTGGGCGACTACCGCAAGGACGTGGCGATCAAGAACGAGACCTGGGACCACCTGGTCGATGACGGGTTCGTCGTGATCGGCGCCTGGGACGACAAGCAGGCCGTGCTCGACGTGTGGGCCGAACGTGGCGTCGCTGACCTGCATCTGGTCAGCGACTGCTGAGGTTCCAGGGGCAGAATCACATTGGTGTTGTCCATTTGTCTCCCATGGGCCACAATGGACCTAGGTACCACCTGACGCTGGGGAAGGCGAAACAGGGAGGCACCATGAACAGCACATCGTCACACCCCTCCACGCGGGGTGTCCTTTTCGTGCATTCAGCACCGTCAGCGCTACTGCCACACATCGAGTGGGCAGCAGCAGGCGTGCTCGGCGGCAAGCCCGATCTCGCCTGGGTCAAGCAGCCCGCGGAGCCCGGCACCTACCGCGCCGAGTTGTCCTGGCAGGCGCCCGCCGGCACCTCAGCCACCCTCGCCTCAGCCCTCCGCGGCTGGGAACAGCTGCGCTTTGAGGTCAGCGAAGAGCCAACCGCCAGCTCCGAAGGCGCTCGATACTCCTACACGCCGACTCTGGGCATCTTCCACGCCATGACCGGACTGCACGGCGACGTGCTGATCCCCGAAGACCGCATCAAGGCGCTACGTACCCAGACCATGTCAGGCGTTGCCAGCATGGATGAGGCGCTCGATGGCCTGCTGGGCGTCGTCTGGGACAACGAACTCGAGCCGTTCCGCCATGCCGGCGAGGGCGCACCTGTCCGCTGGCTGCACCAGGTGGTCTGACCGAGCACCTGGCTACGTCAGCCAATCTGGACCTTCACAGTCGGTGTCTTCTTGCCGGACTTCTCATGCAGCAGCCTGAACTCTCGCTCGCCTGTGCGGGAGGTGTAGAGTTCGGTCTTGAACTCGCCGTCCTTGCGCGTCTTGGTGGTGATTGGGAAGTCGTCCCAACCAGTGCCTTTCTCGCGGACCTGCACCTGCAGTTCGACGCCTTCGCCCAGGACCGGGAATGCGCCCGTCAAGACGAAGCGCTCGCCCGGGTCAACCTGACGGCTCTCGGCCGTCAGAGTTGGCTCCGGGGTCGGCTCGCCAGTCTGTTTCTTGGTCGGGGTGGGCGTGGGAGAGGCCTCGGTGGGAGTCGGTGTGGACGTGGTGGGGTTCAACGGCGGCAGACTCACATCGTCGATACCAGACGCCGAGACCATGGCAGACAAGCCGAAGCCGATGAAACCACCGATCAGCACGCCGATGATGCCCATCCACGTGATCAGACCCAGCGTCTTGCGCTTGAGATGCGGATTCCGTGCAGGCGGTGCTCGATCAACCACCGGTGCTCGATCAGGCAGCGGCGCGGCGGCGACAGATGTATGGGGGATCGGGGCCAGCTCCGGTGCTGCGGCAACGGTTGGTTTGGGGGCCGGCACCGACTTTTTGCTGGCGGAGAGTTCAGCCACGGCATTGATGGCGTCCTGGACGGTCCGCATCGTGTCGATGGTGTCGTCGCTGAGATAGACGTCGAATCGCCGTCCGAGTTCCTCGCCGATCTCGACAATCGTCAGTGAGTCGCTGCCGAGTTCGCTGAAGCGGGTCGACGGCGCGACATCCTCTTCATCGCAGCCCAGAACGCGCACCGAGATGTCGGTGATCTGGTCGAGAATCTCTGAGCGGGAGGCCACGCGAACGATTCTACGTGCTGACGGTTCGACCTGAGTGAAGGATCACAGCGAGGCAGGTTCAACGGCGGTCAGACCGGGTCGCGACTACGCTGATCTGATGGATCAGGGAGCCGACGTGCAGTACGTGGTCGTGCACGGCTACCGCCGGGCGTTTCGCATCCAGGGCTCCGGACCGGCACTCCTGCTGCTGCACGGACTGGCCTGCGACTCGACCACGTGGCTGCCGGTGATCCCCGAACTGGCCAAACATTTCACCGTCATCGCGCCGGACATGCTGGGGCACGGCGAGTCGGACAAGCCCGACGCGGACTACTCGCTGGGCGGGTACGCCAACGGTATGCGCGATCTGATGACGATCCTCGGTATCGACAAGGTCACGGTGGTCGGCCACAGCTTCGGCGGGGGCGTGGCAATGCAGTTCGCCTATCAATTCCCCGAGCGCACCGAACGCGTCATCTTGGTGTCCACCGGCGGTCTGGGCAAGGACGTCACACCGCTGATCCGGCTGTTGACCGTGCCGGGTTCTGGTCTCGCGCTCCGCGCGGCCACATTCCGACCGTGGCGCCCGCTCGTGAGCGGAGCCATGAGCGCACTGTCGCGACTGCCGCTTCGCGCCACCCGCGATCTCGACGAAGTCGCTCGGATCTATGTGTCCTTGGCCGACCCGGCCACCCGAACTGCCGTGCAGCGCGTCACGAGCCATGTCCTGGACTGGCGCGGCCAGTTCGTCACCATGACTGACCGCAGCTATCTGGCTCGGATGATGCCAGTGCTGGTCGTGTGGGGCCGGGACGACATGGTCATCCCGGCGCGTCATGCGGAGTTGGCACCCACGCCCATCCAGGACGTGCATGTGCTCGAGGACTCCGGACACTTCCCGCACAAGGATCACCCCGAAGAGTTCGCACGCCTCGTGATCGAGTTCGTGGCCGAGAATGAGCCAGCGACCTACCACCGCGGTCGCTGGCGTTCCCTGTTGCGCCGGGGCGACCAGTTCGAGCTGACCAGCGTGCCACCCGTGGTGGCTGCGGTCGACGAAGTCGCCGAACCCCACGTCAGCTAGACAGCGCCGCCTGCCACCTTCTAGATGGCTGGCGGATTGGCCATCGTCGGCGGTGACTCGGCCATCTCTTGAGGTGTCCCGGGATCCATGCGCCGTCGCTTCTGCCACCGCGCGTTGCCGGTCACGACGGCACCGATCGCCACGGCCATCCAGCCGATCAGCAGTCCGCCGATGTCATCGGCCACGTAGTGCCAACCGAGGTACAACGTGGCGAGCAGAGTGAACCCGACGTAGACCCAGGCGGTGGTTCGGATCCACTTCGCGGCACCTGAATAGTGCAAGAACAACGCGGCGGTGAAGACCACCGAGACGTGCAGCGAGGCGAATCCGGCGATGCCGTAGATACCGCCGCCCTGAGGATCGTCTCGGAATCTCACGGCCGCCCTGAACAATGATTGTTGTAGCGCTGATGCGCCGTTGTCAGGCAACTCGGCATAGGACTGCGGTTGGAAGAACGCGGGGCCGAGGGTGGGGATCAGGTAGTAGCTGATGGTGCCGAGCACCCAGTTGAGGCTGACTGCCGTGGCGTACCAGGCGCCGACGGTGAAGTCGCGCACCAGCACCAAGACGGCGCCGACTGTGATGGGCACGATCGGCAGGTACAACACGTAGAGCACGGCCAGGACCTGTGCCATCACCGTGGTGCCCAACATGCCGTGCAGGACCTCGGCGGGATTGTTGCCGAAGAAGAGCCAATGATCCAGGCGCAGCATGTCCGTGTCGTACAGCGTCTGGAAGCCGCTCTCGTCCTTGCGCAGCTCCGGCAGGTAGCTCTTCAGATTGCGATAGCTGACGTAGCAGATGTAGAACGCCACCATGCCGGTCGCGACATGCCCTACACGGCGCAGATTCCACTCATCGCGCAGGATCGTGCCCATACCTGGCACGAAACCTTTCATGCCGTATCTGTGCAGCGATTGCGGCACAATGCCGGCGGCAAAGATGATCAAGGCGATCATCGGCAACCGGATGTAGGCCGGACCCAAGAATCCTTCAGGATCCTTCAGCGCGATACCGAGAGTTTGCGAGTAGTAGATCGCCGTCGCCCCGACCGACAATGACAGCACCACAGCAAAGGTGTAGGGCCATCGGAGCATACCTGCCAGTTTAGGGGATACGCCTGAGAGGTGTCTGTGGGCCATGCGTCCTACGCGTCGCCGCCTTCTTGGGCGACACCGGACACTGCGGTCGGGTCGTCGATACGGGACTTGGCGAACGCTTCCTGCGCCACCGATGGCTGGAGCACGCCAGTTCGCGCCAGCTCAGCCAGCGTGGCGACGACGATCGACTGGGCGTCGACCTGGAAGCGGCGTCGAGCCGCCGCACGAGTGTCGGCGAAGCCGAATCCGTCGGTGCCCAGGGACTGCCACGGGCCGTCGACCCAGCGTGAGATCTGGTCCGGCACGGCTCGCATGTAGTCGCTCACGGCGATCGACGGAATGGCCGGCTGGCCGGACTCGGCGGCCAACTTGTCGGTGATCCATGCGGTGCGCTGCTGCTCACCGAGGTGGTTGAGATTCCACTGCTCGGTCTCGACTCCATCGCGAGCGATCTCATTCCACGATGTGACCGACCAGACGTCGGCTCCGACACCGAACTCGGTCGCGAGAATCTCCTGGGCCTCCAAGGCCCACGGCACTGCAACGCCAGAGGCCATGATGCGGGTCTGAGCCGCAGCGTCACCGCCGGTGGGGCGCAGCAAGTGCGCGCCACGCAGCACGCCCTCGGTGTCGAGGTTCTCCGGCTCGGGCGGCTGCACGTAGGCCTCGTTGTAGACGGTCAGGTAGTAGATGACGTCCTCGCCGTGGGGGTGCTCGTCGGTGGAGCCGTACATGCGGGCCAGGCCGTCCTCGACGATGTGCGCGATCTCATAGCTGTACGCAGGGTCGTAGTGGACGATCGCCGGGTTGGTCTGCGCGATCAGCGGTGAGTGACCGTCGGCATGCTGCAGACCCTCGCCGGTCAGCGTGGTGCGGCCCGCTGTGGCGCCGATGAGGAAGCCGCGCGCCAACTGGTCGGCCATCGACCAGATCGAGTCGGCCGTGCGCTGGAACCCGAACATCGAATAGAACATGTAGACCGGGATCATGGGTTCGCCGTGCGTGGAGTACGCGCTGCCAGCGGCGATCGCCGACGCCATGGCGCCGGCTTCGCTGATGCCCTCGTGCAGCAACTGGCCGTGGGTCGACTCCTTGTACGCCAGCAGCAACTTTCGGTCGACTGCGTCATAGGTCTGGCCGGCCGGGTTGTAGATCTTGGCCGACGGGAACATCGAGTCCATGCCGAAGGTGCGGTACTCATCGGGCGCGATCGGCACCAGACGCTGCCCGATGCCCGGATCCCTCATCAGATCGCGCAGCAGGCGGACGAACGCCATGGTCGTGGCGATCGCCTGCTTGCCTGATCCCTCCTTGAGTGCGCTGTACATGTTCGTGTCAGGCAGCTCGATGGGAGTCGGGTTGACCTTTCGGTTGGGAAGGCCTCCGCCGAGTGCGTCGCGCCGCGCTCGCATGTACTGCATCTCTTCGCTGTCGACGCCCGGGTGGTAGAACGGCGGCAGATCGTCGCCGTCGATCTGGTCGTCGGTAATGGGGATGTTGAGGCGGTCGCGGAAGCCCTTGAGGTCGTCCTTGGTCAGCTTCTTCATCTGGTGTGTGGCGTTGCGGCCCTTGAAGGACTCCAGCAGCCAGCCCTTGACGGTGTGCGCGAGGATCACGGTCGGCTGTCCGGTGTGGTTCTGCGCCGCCTCGAAGGCCGCGTAGACCTTGCGGTAGTCGTGGCCGCCGCGGGGGAGGCGTTCAATGTCCTCATCCGACAGGTGCTCGACGATCTTTTGCAGGCGCGTGTCGGGGCCGAAGAAGTTTTCCCGGTTGTATGCGCCGGTCTCGACCGACAACGTCTGGAACTGGCCATCTGGGGTGCGGTTCATCTGATTGACCAGTGCGCCATCGGCGTCGCGGGCCAGCAGGTCGTCCCACTCGCGCCCCCACACGACCTTGATGACGTTCCAGCCAGCGCCGCGGAAGTACGACTCCAACTCCTGGATGATCTTGCCGTTGCCGCGCACGGGCCCGTCGAGCTGCTGCAGGTTGCAGTTGATGACGAACGTGAGGTTGTCGAGCTCCTCGCGGGCGGCGATGCCGATGGCGCCGAGCGACTCGGGCTCGCCCATCTCGCCGTCGCCGAGGAAGGTCCAGACGTGTTGCTGGCTGGTGTCCTTGATGCCGCGGTTGTGGAGGTACCGGTTGAACCGAGCCTGATAGATCGAGTTGATGGCGCCGAGGCCCATCGACACGGTGGGGAACTCCCAGTAGTCGGGCATCAGGCGCGGGTGGGGGTAGGACGACAGGCCCTTGCCAGCGCCGTGTGAGTGCTCCTGGCGGAACCGGTCCAACTGCTGCTCGTCGAGGCGACCCTCAAGGTAGGAGCGGGCGTAGATGCCGGGGGCTGCGTGGCCCTGGAAGTACAGGTGATCGCCGCCGCCGGGGTGATCCTTGCCGCGGAAGAAGTGGTTGAAGCCGACCTCGTAGAGACTCGCCGCCGACTGGTAGGTGGCGATGTGTCCGCCGACGCCCAGGCCGGGCCGGTTGGCACGGGAGACCATCACGGCGGCATTCCAGCGGATGTAGGAACGAATGCGGCGCTCAATGGTCTCGTTGCCGGGGAACCACGGTTCGCGCTCGGGCGGGATCGTGTTGATGAAGTCGGTGCTGCGCAGCCCCGGAACGCCTACGTTCTGCTCGCGAGCGCGTTCCAACAACTTCAACATCATGTACCGGGCGCGTGCTCGGCCACGGCTGTCGACCATCGCGTCGAGCGAGCTCATCCACTCGGCAGTTTCATCGGGGTCGATGTCGGGAAGCTGGGTGGGCAGACCCTCGTGAATGACGGGCGGGCGCTCTGGCTGACCGGGTTGCGGCATGGTGACTCCTGAATGCGTCTTGTGGACCAGTCCATCAAACCACTCGGTGTTCGCTAGTGTGTGACCGGGAAGTACAGTCAACGACCTACACATGGGTAGGAATTTTCCTACTTCCCAGTAGACATTTTCCGGCACAAGGAGGAGCAGAGTGGACGCGGCCAAGTTGGGCTTCGAGCCTGACACCGTCATCCAGGAGTTGGGGTGGGACGAGGACACCGATGAGGACCTACGGGTCGCCATCGAGGACTCCACCGGCAACGCGCTCGTCGATGGTGACTACGGAGACGTGGTCGACGGTGTCGTTTTGTGGTGGCGCGACGGCGACGGTGATCTCACCGATGCGCTGGTCGACACCCTGCGCGACGTTGTGGAGGGCGGCCCAGTGTGGCTGTTCACCCCCAAGATCGGCCGTACCGGCTACGTCGAAGGCGCTGACATCGTCGAGGCGGCCCCCATCGCTGGGCTTTCCACCACCACGACAGCGGCCGCTTCGGCCGAGTGGGCGTCGACCAAGCTTTCGACCCACAAGCGCTGACTAACGTCCCCGTGGAGCGGTGGAATCTCAACCCCATTCAGTCTGAGACGGTTGCAGATCCACCGCGCCGAGGGGGAGTCGCGTGACCGGCGTGGGGGATCGGGCTCCTGGCTTCAGTCTGCGCAGCCAGCACGGCGAGACGGTCACGCTCGCGGACCTCGGGGGAGCTCCGGCTCTGCTGGTGTTCTATCCGTTCGCGTTCAGTGGCATCTGCTCCAGCGAGTTAGCCGCTCTGCGCGATCATCGGGGCGCATTTGACGACGCAGGGGTGCGGGTCATCGCGATCTCGTGCGATCCGATGTTCTCGCTGCGCGTCTTCGACGACCGCGATGGCTTCGGCTTCACCCTGCTCAGTGACTTTTGGCCGCACGGCGAGATCGCTCGCGCGTACGGATGCTTCGACGGCGACATGGGCGCCGCCGGCCGCAGTTCCTTCCTGCTCGATGCCGACGGAATCGTGCGCTGGAGCGTGTCCCACGGGGTGGGCGAGCAGCGCGTGATCTCCCTGCACTTGCAAGCAATCTTGTGTTTATCCTGAAAGTTTTGCCATATGCCTGCGGACGCCCTGCGGGTCTGGTTCGATGATCTTGCTGCGGCTGCTAGGGACCCGAGACCCTGGCAGCCGCGCTCTTTGTTTCGCAGTGTTTCGCAGTGTTTCGCCGGGCTGCGGTAGGGTGCGTCAGTCCCGAGGGCGCAGTGTCGCGGATACAACCTCAAGGGCGAATAGCTCAGTTGGTTAGAGCATCCGGTTTACACCCGGAAGGTCGGGGGTTCGAGTCCCTCTTCGCCCACCCACCCCACCACCACCGCACGACAGTGATGGGATGCCGCTCAGCGTCGCGCCCGCTCAGCCGGCTAGATACTCGCTGGCGCTACGCCGGGCCGGCAGAATCAGCGCGCAACTCAGCGAGCAGTTCTCCTTGGCCCGTCCAGACTGCGGCAAGAATCCCGCGGCCAGCGAGCAGGAGCTGGGCGATGTCAGGCGTGCTCAGCTGGTAGATGACTGCGTTTCCCTTGCGGGAGGAGGTGACCAGTCCGGCGCGGCGCAGGACAGCAAGTTGTTGGGACAGGCTCGAGGACTCGATCTCGAGGTCTTCGAGCAATTCGCGCACGACCTTCGGTCCGTCCTGCAACAGTTCAAGCACTCGAATGCGGACCGGATGTCCAAGAGTGCGGAACAGGTCTGCCTTGGCGCGGTAGATCGGAACAGCTTCCATCGCTTGCCTCATTCGTGGGTCTGCAGGTTCAGAACTCTTCAAGTCTAAACACTGAACTACGTTCGGATCTAAACACTGAACTACGTTCGGGGTAGGACACTGAACATGGTGCGGAGCGGTTCCGGCCGCAGATCCTGGTGAGGGGCGGCGCGTAGGTCAGGTACTGACCAGGTAGGTGATCGTCACGATCGAGGGCAGGGCGCCGCACAGGAGGTAGGGCGAAAGAGGATTGATCTGGTGGATCAGCCGCCCAGCGCCAACGGCAAGAACACCGATGACACCTGCCATCACGGAGAGGGCGATGGCGTCTGACTCAGCCCCGTCGCGATTCTTGTAGATGCTGGTCACCACCAGCGCGCCGATCGGGAACGATGCGACGGCACCGATCAACGCTGACACAACCCACTGCTGGACCTTCTCAACTGTCATTCCTCGACCCTTCATATCCCGGCCCTTCGACATGTCAGAGGCCTTCGACGTTGCGTTGATGTGCGCGCGCGATGAGTCGTCGCGCCTGGTCACCGCGCACCACGCCCTGTGTCAGCCGGGCCTTCGTGGTGGACGTCCCTGGTGGTCGCTGAGGAACGCTCGTCGGCTGGTTCACGACCTTGACCGGGAACAGGCCGGAAAGGTGATTCATACCGCCGTCCGGCGACGTCAAAATTCTTCGTGCCTCGGCTATCGCAACCGGCGTGTCCGAAAAGATCAGTCCTCCCCGGCGGAGCTCGTCGGCAATGCCGAGACCTTGAAGGAGGCGGTCGTCAGCGGGCTTCAGCCCTGAGAGCATCACCACGATCCCTCGGCGCTCGAGCTTGCTGATGGCGTCACCGAGCACATGTGCTCCGGTCGCGTCGATCGTGCTCACGCGTGACATTCGCAAGATGACGACTCTGATGTCGGCGATATCGGGCAGTTCCAGGAGCAACCGGTGCGCGGCCGCGAAGAACAGGGGTCCGTCGATCCGATACGCGACGATGTGTTCGCTGAGCAGAGCATGTTCTTCGTCTGAGTGGTCGCTGAGATCGAGCGACACCTCGTCGATGTGGGCGCTCCTGGCGACCACGCGAAGAGCCATGATGGCAGCGACAGCAAGCCCAACTCCGACTACGGTGATCAAGTCGAACGCAATGGTGACCACCAATGTCAGGGACACGATCGCAGCATCGGCCCGCGTGGCGCGCATCAGCACGATGAGTGAGCCAACCTCCACCATGTGGATGGTGGTCGCGAACAGGACGCCCGCGAGGGCGGCGAGAGGAATGTCGCCGACCCACGAGGCTCCGAGGTACACGATGACGAGCAGGACGACCGAGTGCACGATCGCTGCGAGGCGCGACCTGGCACCAGCGCGCACATTCACAGCCGTGCGAGCGATCGCTGCGGTGGCCGGGATCCCACCGAAGAACGGCACGACCAGGTTCGCGAGGCCCTGTCCGAAGAGTTCCTTGTCAGGGTCATGTTGTTCACCCACGCTCATACCGTCGGCCACCGAGGCGCACAGCAAGCTCTCCAAGGCGGCCAGTGCTGCAATAGCCAACGCGGCCGGGACGAGTTGTGAGAAGGCGCCGAGATCGATGAAACCGGCGGACGGGCGCGGCAGGGAAGCCGGCAGGGTGCCGAGAGTGATCAGACCGTGATCCCATTCCCGGGCGACGAAGGTGGCGACGATGACGCCGATCAGGGAGAAGGGGATCCCTGGGCGCCATCGGGCGCCGACCAGCATGAGCGTCGCGACGCCCGCCGCGACCAGCAGCGGCGCGAGCGCGGGATCGGTGGAGTACTGCTGAATGGCGTCCGCTGCTGAAGCCCACACGTGGTCGCCATGCGCATCGGTGACTCCCAGCGCCGCGGGCACTTGTTGAAGGAAGATGACGGCTGCTATTCCTGCGGTGAACCCTTCCACCAAGGAGGTTGGAAGGAACCGGACATAGCGTCCTACCTTCGCGAACGCCATGACTACCAAAGCGACGCCGGCCATTGCTCCGACCATCAGTGCGCCTGACCGGCCGAACTCATGAACGATGGGCACCAGAACAACTGTCATGGCACCGGTGGGGCCGGACACCTGAAGGTTCGACCCACCGAAGGCCGCAGCGATGAGACCCGCGATAACCGCCGTCACCAGCCCGGCCCGCGCACCCATGCCCGACGCGACACCAAAGGCGAGGGCCAGCGGGAGCGCGACGACGGCCACCGACAGCCCGGCGACGATGTCGCCTCGAGGATTGCGACCGAAGGCACGGTAGTCCGCGATCGATGGCCCGAGAGCGCTGATCGCGCGAGTTGTGCGCGCGCCGAACTGGGTCACTTGGTGCCTTCCATCGAGTCTCTTCAGTCTAATTCACGAAGTGCAAATATCTTCATGTCTACGGGTGTGAGTATCTTCACCTGCACAGATTGGGCCCATGCCGAGTGGACGGGCCGTGCAGGCCTTGGCGGGTGAGGTGGTCGTCTGGCGTTCAGTCGCAGCGGTCGGCGACGATCTCGGCTATCTGTGAGAACCCGCTGACGGTGCCGGGGCCGCGGTCCTCGTCCAGACCGGTGACGACCACGACGCCGTAGTTGTCTCGTAGTTCCTGGAAAGCACGCGCCGTGTCGCCGTCGACCAGTGCCACGACGCCCAGTTGGGTGCTCTGGAGGAACTTCACCGTGTAGTCGTCGGTCACCAAGCCGCCGACCTGCTCGACGATGGTCTTGGCGTCATCGGATGAGACATCATTGTCGCAACTCAGGTCCAAGCCGGTGAAGACCTTAGAAGGAGTCATCCGCGCCGCACGCTGTGAGGCCGAAGCCGCACGCGACAACGAGGACGCCCACACAATTGCGCCAGGACATGCTCATGTGCCCATCCTCGCTGGGTCATCCACAGGCGGCAACGGCACAACGGGCCCATGTCACAGGTGCCTGACACGATGACCGCATGACCTCGACCACGAGCTCGACCTCGGCTGATGCCACCGCCGCCTTGCAACGCCTCACCGGCATTGACGGGGCGGTGTTCCACGACGGCCAACTCGAAGCCATCACGGCACTGGTCGATGACCACCGGCGCGCCCTGGTGGTGCAGCGCACGGGTTGGGGCAAGTCAGCGGTCTACTTCATCGCCACGTTGCTGCTGCGCCAACGAGGCGCCGGTCCCACCTTGTTGGTCTCGCCTCTGCTGGCCCTGATGCGTGACCAGGTGGCCGCGGCAGCGCGTGCTGGAGTGCGGGCCGTCGCCATCAACTCCACGAATCCGCATGAGTGGGAACAGACCCGCGCTGCCCTCGACGCCGACGAGGTCGACGTGTTGCTGGTCTCGCCTGAGAGGCTCAACAATCCGCGGTTTCGCGATGAACAGCTGCCTGCGCTGGTCGAGCGCATGGGCCTGTTGGTTGTCGACGAAGCGCACTGCATCTCGGACTGGGGCCATGATTTTCGGCCTGACTACCGAAGGCTCGCCGAACTCATCGCCCAGCTGCCGGCCGACCTGCCGGTGCTGGCCACCACCGCCACAGCGAATGCGCGAGTCGTCACCGACGTCGCCGAACAGCTCGGCGGGGGAGATGGTGTGCTCACGATCCGCGGCTCCTTGGCGCGCGATTCGCTGCGCCTGGGCGTGCTCGACTTGCCCAGCACCCGACACCGGCTCGCCTGGCTGGTCAGCCACCTGGCTGAGATGCCCGGCAGCGGCATCATCTATGCGCTCACCGTCTCGGCGGCCGATGACACCGCCCGGCTCCTGCGCGAAGCAGGCCACGACGTCCGCTCGTACACCGGCCGCACCGACACCGACGAGCGCGAAGAGCTCGAGCGCCGGCTCAAGAACAATGAGCTCAAGGCGCTAGTAGCCACCAGCGCGCTCGGGATGGGTTTTGACAAGCCTGATCTCGGTTTCGTGATCCACCTGGGTGCGCCGTCGTCACCGGTCGCGTACTACCAACAGGTCGGTCGCGCGGGCCGCGCCACCGATCACGCCGACGTGTTGCTGCTACCTGGACGCGAAGACCGCGACATCTGGACATACTTCGCCACCGCATCGATGCCCAGCGAGGAGCGAGCCGCGGCCGTCATCGGCGAGCTCGGCACCGACGCCATCTCCACGCCTGCGCTCGAAGCGCTGGTCAACATTCGGCGTACCCCGCTCGAACTGCTGCTCAAGGTGCTGGACGTGGACGGCGCGGTGCGGCGAGTACAAGGCGGTTGGGTTTCCACGGGCCAACCGTGGACCTACGACCGCGAGC
>Ga0307487_1001029_pt1 | contig 20479 bp, 16 predicted proteins | sample CBIW12metaG_FD_203665 | JGI IMG/M metagenome (GOLD analysis project Ga0307487, IMG submission 203665) | Sea-ice brine microbial communities from Beaufort Sea near Barrow, Alaska, United States - CBIW 1.2 | ecosystem: Environmental > Aquatic > Marine > Coastal | place: USA: Alaska | collected... | reverse complement strand
GCGTGCTGATGTGTTCGATTACATAGAGCGGTTCCATAATCCCAGGATGCGACGTAGAGTTGCTACTCAGGATCTGAAGTTATCAGCTGTTTTAAAACCGTCCGTGGAAACGGGGTAGAACCCTCCCGAATCTGCCCCTCGTATTCGGAGTAATCAACCGTTTCCTGATCGTCCAAATTTAGTTGACCACTACAGAGCCAGGGGCAGGAGGTTACCACAGCTGAATCTCAGTACAGGCCGGTCGGCTGCAATGCCATTACTTAAGTTTGCGAATTCCGCGAACCACTTCCTAACGTGGAATGTTTCTCTCTCAGCTTGTACTTCATCAGTTTTCCCGAGGGGGTTCGTGGAAGCTGATCCGTGAAAACCACGTGTTTTGGACATTTGAAGCCAGCCAAGTGCTCTCTGCATGTGTTGATTATCTGGTCTGCCTCAAGGGAGACGCCTTCCATGGGCACGACCACTGCACAGACAGTCTCTATGAGCGCCGAATCAGGCACCCCGATCACGGCCACTTCACGGATACCTGGCTGTCGCATTAAAATGTCTTCCACCTCTGCCGGGTAGACGTTTTCGCCGCCGCTCCGGATCATGTCTTTCTTACGGCCTGACATGCAGAGTAACCCTTCAACATTCAGACGACCCAGGTCGCCGGTGCGGCACCACCCATCAACGAAGGTGTCTTCGCTGGCTTCGGGTCGACGCCAGTAGGATTTGCAGACGACGGGGCTGCGTACCCAAATCTCACCCTCCTGATCCGTCCCGACTTCATCGCCATCGGCATCCCGTAGCGAAATTTCAGTGAACGGCATGGGGCGGCCGACGCTTTCCGGATGACGGAGCGTTTCCTCACCGGTTGAGCAGGCTGAGATTGGTGTGCCCTCAGTGAGACCGTAAACCTGGTTCAGTTCGATCCAGGGGTGTCGCTGCTGCAGGACCTGGGTGGCCCAGGGCAAAAGCGGGTCTCCGCCGGAGAGAATTCGTTTGACGCTTGAAATGTCGTAGCCCGCAAGTTCTTCCTCGTCCATTTGTGCAAGTTCGCTGACCATGAAAGGGAACAGGAATATATCTGTGACACGATGATGGGCGATTACTTCCAGTACGCGACGAATTGAAAACCCTCTGCTCTTCAGTACAACTGCATGTCCGCCCATGGCCAAAGTCGCGCTCGCAAGATCTTCAACGGCACCTACGTGATACATCGGGCCGGTAGTCATGGCGACGGTGTTCTCGGTCAGCCCCCACTGTATAGCCTGCATGGCAGTGAACCAGAGCGTGTTCGAATGACTCCAGAGTGCGCCTTTTGGCTTGCCAGTGGTGCCGGACGTATACATCAGCATGCTCGAGTCGTCGGGGTCTGGACGCTCACAAAGAGGAGGATAATCATCTGCGTCTTCAAACAGAGACCAGGAATTGGCCCAGTCAGGAACTGGCTGCTCGCCATTCTTGAAGGCAACATAGGTGCGTATAGGCAATCGGGAACGAATACCGTTCAATGTTTCACTGAAACTGGTATGAAAGCAGAGCACTGTGCTGTCGGAATCATTGATGACAAAATCCAGTTCTTCTGCCGTCAGTCGAAAATTCAATCTCACCGCAATGGCCCCAACCCGTGCCGCCGCCAGGTAAATGGCCCAGTATTCCAGCCCATTGTGCAAGAGCAGACCTATGCGGTCTCCTTTGGAGACATTAAGCGATAGCAACGCGTTGGCGTAGGCATTTACATGGCTACAGAGCTGGTCGTGTGTCCAGGTCTGATGATCCTCAAACGAGACCGCAGGCCGGGTGCCAGAAAACCGCCGACAGGGCCATTGGCTGCGGCGGTTGATAAAGTTTATGTCCATTGGCCTCATCCTCCTCAAGGTTCTCGGCTATCCGCACTGATGCAGGATTATGACAGCATAGCAGCTATATCATTTATTGACCTGCAGTATGAGATCAGAGGCTTTCTCAGCAATCATGAGCGTCGCGGCACAGATGTTCGCAGAGGGAATTTCCGGCATTACGGATGAATCCACAATTCGAAGGTGTTCCAGCCCATGGGCGCGAAGCTCGCTATCGACCACGGCCATGGGGTCAACGGCAGGGCCCATCTTTGCTGTTCCGTTAAGGTGGTAGGAGGAGACGCCCAGACGTCGAGCAAATGCCAGCAGCTCTTCGTCGCTTTGCACGGAGTCGCCGGGCAGTGCCTCCCCATCCATATATTCCGAAAGTTCCCTGGTGGCTAACAGCCGCCTGGCAAGACGTATACCCTTTACCAGAGCGTCCCGGTCTTGAGCGTCGTGCAGGTAATTGGGTTGTACTATGGGGGATGCAAACGGATCTTTGGAATGGATGCGCACATGGCCGGAACTTATAGGTCGATGTTGCCATATGCCACAAGTCATGCCCGGATAATTATCGAGCATGCCAACATAACCTTCCTTGTAGCTCGCCGGGGTAAACACGCCTTGCAGGTCGGCTTTGGCGAGCGCTTCGTCGGTTTTCCAGAAAACAAAAGCCAGGGAAGGGCTCAACGCCAGTATGCTCGGGCGGCGCAAAACCCAGTTGAATATCTGCCCGAGGAGGCGAGGCCCACGTGCAAGCTCATTGAGGGTGTGGCTGTTCTTTACCCGCGTGACAATACGTACCGAATAATGGTCCTTGAGGTGTTGCCCGACCCCCGGCAGTTCATGAACCAGCGGTATATTCAACTCCCTAAGCAGCTCGGGGTCACCGACGCCGGACAGCTGCAGGAGTTTGGGAGTATTAACTGCCCCCGCGCTGAGGATGACTTCTCGGCGCGCACCCACGGAATGAACTTGACGGCCCTTGCCCAGGGCATATTCGACGCCAACGGCGGTCTTACCGTCGAAGAGAATGCGCGTGACTTGTGCTGAGGTCTTGATGTGCAGATTTTTGCGATGTCTGGCCGGTCTTATGAAAGCCTGCGCCGCGCTTACCCGTCGCCCCTTGTGAATGGTTCGCTGGAAGTAGCCGACGCCTTCCTGGCGCTGGCCGTTATAGTCCTCGTTACGAGGGATGCCGAGACCGACCGCCCCGTTTATGAAGGCGTCAGAGATCGGGTGGGTCCAGTCGGTATCAGTAACCGCTAAAAGTCCTTGATGTCCGCGATAACTGCCATCGGTGGGCGTGATGCGGTTCTCCGTACGCTTGAAATAGGGCAGTACACTCGCATAATCCCACCCTGGGTTTCCAAGAGCCGCCCAGTGGTCGAAGTCCTCGCTCTGTCCGCGGTTATGGATAAGCCCGTTAATCGAGGTGGATCCGCCCATTACACGTCCCTGCGGGACCGGAATCTCTCGGTCCAGAGTCTGAGGATTGGGCTCGGTTTTGAACTGCCAGGTGTAGGCAGGATTGAAGATCATCTTTATAAAACCGGCGGGCACATGGATAAAAGGGTGTAGATCCCTTGGCCCTGCTTCCAGCAGGCAGACGCTGAATTCACCGCTAGCGCTTAGCCTGTTAGCCAGGATCGACCCTGCTGCGCCGCTGCCGATAATCAGGTAATCGTAGGTCTCGGAGAATGTCGTTTGAGTCATGGCCTCATTACACCGTGCCGTCGAAGTGTCTGGAGGTGTGCTCACCGCCACTGAGATGTGCTGAATTTCTTTCAGGAGCCGTGTAAAAGTCCTGCCTTGGCAATGAAAGGTAGCTGTCACTCTAACCCGGCTTTTCCAGGTCGTGAATGCACTATTCAGTTAGACGGTCTTCGTTAACAGCGAAGAGTCGGAGGCCGGCTGAGAACTTGTCAGGTGATCGACTAACTGACGGGCAATAGGCTGGAGCATCCCGTAGTCCCGAATGCATATCTGCAGCTGCCGGTGCGCCCAGGGATCATTGAGCGGAATCGCGACCACGTCCATGGAGGGAAGGTAAGTCTTTACTGCCTCTCTTGGTAGAATGCCAATCCCCATTCCAGTATGAATCATGCGGCAGATTGCCTCGAAGCTGCGCACCTGTATGCGAAACCTCAGCTTTGCATTGAGCTCCTCGGCAGCCTGCTGGATGAGACTGTACAGGGAAGTGCCCTGCTGGAGCCCGATGTAGTCATACCCCAGCGTATCCCTCAGGTTGACACTGGCCATGTGGGCGAGTTCGTGGCCGACCGGTGTCACCAATACCAGGTGGTCGGATTTGTAGGGAAAAACCTGTAACCCTTCTGCGGACACATGGCCAGCATAGATGCCGATATCCGTCAGACCTTCGCGAACCGCATGTATGACCTCATGGCTGACGCCTTCCTCGAGGTCGATTTTTACGTGGCAATGAGCTCTGATGAAATCTGCCAGGTCTTCGGGAAGGAACTCGATCACGGCAGAAGTGTTGGCGTGCACCCGCACATGGCCCCGGATGCCATCGCTATATTCGGCCAGATCAGCACTGAGCTGGCGTAAGTCATCCATCATTTTCACTGCATGGTGTAGAAGGGCATGACCGGCAGGTGTCAGTTCCACTCCCCGGGCCTTGCGATAGAGAACGGGAGTGTCCAGATGGCGTTCCAGCTCCCTTATCCGCTTGCTTACTGCAGCCAATGCAAGGTGCTCACGTTCTGCGGCCCGCGTGAGGCTCTTTTCGTCGGCAATGGCGACAAAAAGTTTCAAGGTTACAAAATCCACTCGGTTCATGGTGATTGGTTCCAGCGAGAGAGTTTCCCAAACGCGAAGCTTAGCTTAGCAATTGTTCAATTGTCTAATTGGAAAAGCCGGACCACTATCAAGTGACAGCCAAAGTATGGAAAGGGGCAGCGGGATGACCGAGGAGCAACCGACAGGTATGGCATTGGAGGGCCTGCGAGTTCTTGAGCTTGGGCAACTGATTGCCGGGCCTTTCGCGGGCAAGATGCTGGGCGAATTTGGTGCGGATGTCATCAAGATAGAGCCGGTAGGATCAGGCGATCCCCTACGCAAATGGCGCAAGATCCAGGACGGCACCTCGCTGTGGTGGCATGTCCAGTCACGAAACAAGTCTTCTGTCACTCTCGATCTCAAGGACACTGAAGGCCAGGAAATCATTCGTCGCCTAGTGCGGGAAGCGGATGTGCTGATTGAGAATTTCCGTCCTGGTACCTTGGAAAAATGGGGCTTGGGGTGGGACGCACTGTCCGCGATCAATCCCCGCCTTATCATGGTTCGCATATCCGGCTACGGGCAGACTGGCCCCTACCGCGACAAGCCGGGCTTTGGCGTTATGGGCGAGGCGATGGGCGGCCTGCGCTACCTTACAGGGCAGCCGGGTGAACCCTCGGTGCGAGTGGGCGTCAGCCTGGGTGACTCCCTGTCTGCACTGTATGGCGTCATTGGCACGCTTCTGGCCTTGCAGGAACGAAACCAGAGCGGCCAGGGTCAGTTTATCGACGTGGCGCTTTACGAATCCGTCTTTGCCATGATGGAGAGCCTGATACCCGAATATGATGCCACTGGCTTCGTCCGCGAGCCCGGCGGAAGTGCCCTTCCTGGCATTACTCCCTCAAACGCCTATCTTTGCAGTGATGGTAGCTATGTTCTGATTGCCGGCAACGGCGACAGTATTTTTCGGCGTCTGATGGAGGCTATTGGACGGGAGGACCTTGCCCATGATTCCCGATTTTCGCAGAACGACGGCCGTTCAGAGCACGCGGAACTGATCGATGCAGCCATCGGTGATTGGACCCGACAGAACTCTCGGGAAACTGTCATAAAGGTGCTGGAGGCGGCGGAGGTTCCGGTTGGCTACCCCTATACCGCTGCCGACATTGTCCGCGATCCGCATTACCTGGCTCGCGAGATGATCCGCACCATCGAATTACCGGGAGGGCAGTCATTAAAAGTACCCGGCGTTGTACCCCATCTCAGTCGCACGCCGGGCCGTCTGGGTGGTGCTGGTCCCGAATTGGGTGAGGGTACAGACCGGATACTGGATGAGTTGGGCATCGATTTGGAAACCCGGGCCGAGCTGCGTAAGCGCGGAGTTATTTAGTTTCAGTCAGGAATAGGGCAATCGAAGAAGGATCATGGAAGAGGATGCGGTGCAGATCAAGGCAACTGTACCCGGAAAACCCGGTGGGCCGTCTTGCGGCCAATAAAATAACAATACCATTGAAGAATACGGAGAAAACCCATGCGAAATAAACTGATAGCTGTAGCACTATCCGCCGCAGTCACGCTGCCCGCAGCGTCCGTGTTTGCGAAGGAGAACTTGGACGTGGTCAGCACCTTTCCGAAGGATATGATGTTTCTCGGTGAGGGGCTGACCCATTTTGCTAAGGTGGCCGGGGAGATCTCGAACGGTGATCTGGATTTTACCATTCATGGAGCCGGGGACATGGTGCCGGCGCTGGAAGTATTTTCCGCGGTCAGCCAAGGGTCGGTGCCAGTCGGTTACGACTGGATGGGATACTGGGGGGGCAGGATTCCAGTAGCGAATCTCGCCGGCGCTCTGCCTTTCGGTCCTAGCCCTGAAGTGGCGGTGGACTGGATGTGGGAAGGGGGTGGGCGCGAAATTGTCCAGAGTGCCTATGACAAGCACAACATCAAATTCCTCCCCTGCGTAGTGGTGGCCGCCGAGCCAGCTGGCTGGTTCCGCAAGGAAATGAACACGCCAAAAGACTTTGACGGGCTACGGATGCGCATTGGGGGGCTGGGTGGTCTGGTTGTCGCCAAACTCGGTGCCAGTCCTCAGGTTATTCCCGGTGGCGAAGTCTATGTTTCGTTGGACCGTGGCCGCATCGATGCTGCCGAGTTCTCACTGCCCGCCATTGACGAGAGTCTGCAGTTATACAAGGCAGCAGATTACTACTATTTCCCCGGCTGGCATCAGCCGTCGAGTTTCAACTCCGTGCTGATCAACATGGATGTCTGGAACGAGTTCTCGGAAACACAGCAAAGCCAGTTGGAGGCAGCGTGTCGCTCCACGGTAGTGTGGTCTTTGACCAACGCTGTCCAGAATCAGGCGGATGCTCTGGAGCGGATGGAAGCCGAGGGGACTAAAGTACGGCGCTTCTCTGATGAAATCCTGACTGCCCTGGAAGAGGCTACGGATCAGGTTATAGCCGATGAAATGGAGAAGGACGAGACCTTCAAACGCGCCTACGAGTCCCTGGAAGCGCATATGGAACGCTCCGAGCGCTGGAACGAACTTCAGTCTTTGAAGTGAGGTTTTTATGAACAGCTCCCCCCTCGGAAGTCGGTTGGTCTCTGCCGGGCAGACCCTGATGAATGCCTGCGCAGTGCCCGGACGTTACGCGTCCTGGCTTGTCATGGTCCTTATCATTGTGGTCGTTCTCTCGGTAGTGGGCTCGGCCCTGGGGATGAGTGAACTGGCGTCCTGGGAACAGTCGGTTCCGCTGTTCGGGCGCCATCTGAATATGATCAGCCTGGCGGAGTTGCAATGGCATCTCTTTGCCCTGCTCATTATGTTGGGGGGGGCTTATGTTCTGGCCGAGGATCGCCATGTTCGCGTGGACATTGTGTCCTCGGTGATGTCCAAGAGGAGCAACGCTTTGGTGGATATTATAGGTGACCTGATCTTTCTCCTCCCGTTCTATGTATTCGTCCTATGGTTTTCGTGGGACTACATGGAGCGGTCCTTCCTGATTAACGAGCAGTCCAACAGTGGTGGCCTGATCGATCGTTACCTGGTCAAGGCGACTCTGCCGGTGGGATGCGCTCTGCTTATTGGCGCTGGCGTCGGACGTATCATACGGAGCATCGGTTTACTGATGGAACCGACGGCGGCAGTGCCGTCGAGAGAGGAAGCGGTATGACTTACCTGTTGCCCTTGCTGATGCTGGCGCTTCTGGTGGTCGGCATTTTCTCCGGCTACCCGGTAGCGTTCTTGCTAGGCGGGCTTGCGATTGTATTTACATTCATCGGCGACCTTCCCATCGCCAGCTTCGGGCTGGTGATCAACCGAATATATGGAGGCGTGCTTTCCAACTGGATACTGGCGGCAATCCCTTTGTTTGTGTTCATGGGCATCATGCTGGAAAAGTCCCAGGTGGCAAAAGACCTTCTAGAGGAAATGGAAGGGATGTTCGTTGGCAAAGCGGGCGGGCTGGCGCTGGCAGTGATCATCGTCGGCATCGTGATGGCTGCGAGCACTGGCATTATCGGTGCCTCGGTTGTGATGATCGGTACCCTGGCTCTGCCCGTGATGCTGAAACAGGGTTACGACAAGTCCCTGGCCATGGGCGCGATCCTTGGTTCTGGAACCCTCGGTATTCTGATTCCGCCGAGCATCATGTTGGTGGTGTTCGGCGATATCATGCAGGTGTCTATCGGCAGCTTGTTCGCCGCAGCGCTGATCCCCGGTGCCATGCTGGGCGGGCTTTACGCCTGCTATGTCATGGTGACGGCCACTATTCGTCCGGATAAGGCACCGCCGCGCGCCCGTGATAACACGCCGGCCAAAAGTAAGGGTGCTGTTGCGCTTCGTTTGCTGATGAAATTAATCATTCCGGCATTGCTGATCAGTACCGTACTGGTGTCCATTGTTGTCGGTCTGGCGACCCCAACGGAAGGTGCGGCGATCGGTGCTGCCGGGGCACTTCTATTGGCCCTGGTGCTGAGAAGGATGAGCTGGTCGATTATCAGCGATGGGGTAAAGGAGACGTGCCTGACCACCGGTATGATCCTTTTTCTGGCCATTGGTGCCACAGCGTTCAGCTTTATTTTCAAGCGGTTGGGCGGACAGGACATGATCGAGTCGCTGGTCGGGGTAATGGGCGGCGACGCCTATGTGGTCCTTCTGTCCATCATGCTGATTATTTTTGTCCTGGGTTTTTTCCTGGAATGGATTGAAATCAGCTTCCTGATCCTGCCGATGTTCGCGCCCATAGTGGCGGATCTGGACTTCGGTTCGGCATTCGCCTCCCAGGAGGAACTGATGGTCTGGTTCGGGGTGCTGGTCGCGGTGAACCTACAGACATCGTTCCTGACGCCACCGTTTGGCTATGCGCTGTTTTACCTCAAGGGGATTACGCCACCATCGATCTCCACTGCGGATATCTATCGAAGCGTGCGTCCGTTCGTTGTCTTGCAATTGCTTGGTTTGTTGCTTCTTGCGGCATTCCCGGCCATCGCGCTTTGGCTGCCGGGGCAGCTGTGACAATGGATCTGATTCCCTTGGTAGCCAGGTGTTCAGTCAACACCTGGGTTAATGAGTAGAGGTTAATTATGAAACTGAGTGACAGCCGGCTTTTTCGCCAGCAGAACTATATCGACGGCCAATGGTGCGATGCACAGGATGGAGGGGTTCTCAAGGTCACGAACCCCTTTGACAATAGTGCCGTTGGTACTTGCCCGAACGCCGGTACTTCGGAGACAAGGCGGGCCATTGAGGCGGCGGACCGGAGTCTGCCCGCGTGGCGAGGCAAGACCGGTAAGGACCGCTCGATCATTCTTCGGCGCTGGTACGACCTGGTGCTTGAAAACATTGACGACCTGGCGCTGATCATGACCCTGGAGCAGGGCAAGCCGATCGCTGAAGCGCGCGGAGAGATCCTGTACGCCGCCTCCTATATCGACTGGTTTGCGGATGAGGCGAAGCGCAGCTATGGCGACGTTATTCCCCAGACCCAGGCAGATAAACGGCTGTTCGCAATACGGCAAGCGATTGGTGTTTGCGCCGCTGTTACTTCCTGGAATTTTCCGAGCGCGCTCATAACGCGCAAGGTGGCACCGGCCCTGGCCGCAGGCTGTTCGATTGTCGTTCGCCCCTCGGAGGAAACACCTTACTCGGCGTTAGCGCTGGTTGAGTTGGCGGAGCGGGCTGGCGTACCGGCGGGAGTTTTCAATGTGATTACCGGTGACCCGGTGGTCATCGGGCAGGAGTTGACCGGCAATCCCAAGGTTCGAAAACTCACTTTTACCGGCTCTACCCCAGTAGGCAGGTTGCTGATGGCGCAATGCGCGGATACGGTTAAAAAGCTTTCCCTTGAGTTGGGCGGTAACGCGCCCTTCATCGTGTTCGACGACGCCAAGATCGACGCGGCTGTAGAAGGATTAATGCAGTCGAAATTCCGCAACGCAGGCCAAACGTGCATCTGTGCTAATCGCGTGTTCGTGCATTCGAGCATCCACGACCAGTTTGTCGAGCGGCTCGAAACAGCCGTACGGGGTCTCACGGTCGGCAATGGACAGGAAGAGGTAGCGCAAGGACCTCTGATAAATAGCGGGGCAGTGCAAAAAGTGTACGCATTGGTCCGGGATGCCCAGTTACAGGGCGCCAAAACGGTGGTTGGCGGCGAGCCTCATCCACTGAGCGGAAATTTTTTCACGCCGACGCTGCTGACCGGTGTGACCCAGAGCATGAAGATAGCCCACGAAGAAATCTTCGGCCCGGTACTGGCAATTGCAAAATTCGACTCCGATGAGGAGGTCATGAGCCTGGTCAATGATTCGCAGGCCGGGCTGGCTTCCTACTTCTATACGGAAACGCCAGCACGGATCTGCCACATTTCGGAGGCGCTGGAGTACGGAATCGTCGGTATCAATACCGGCATGGTTTCGAACGAAGCTGCTCCGTTCGGTGGTATCAAACAGTCGGGGATTGGCCGTGAAGGTTCAAGGTACGGGCTGGATGAGTTTATGGAACTGAAATACGTTTGCCAGGGTGGGTTGGGCTAGTGTCTTTTGCAGAGAATGAAGAGAGAGGGTGCAATCCATGAATAATACCGCCGGTAATTCAGAGCACGCGGAGATCGTCGACGTCGCGCCAAGGGATGGATTCCAGGCGATTGACGAGCCCTTGCCTACGAAGACAAAGATCGAGATTATCGAAGGCCTGATTCGAGCCGGGTGTAAGCGAATAGAATTCGGCTCATTCGTCAGCCCGCGTGCTATACCCCAGATGGCCGACATGGGGAAGATAGCGGAGCACTTCCGCGATACGGATGGCGTGCGGCTGTCTGCCCTGGTGCCGAACCTGAAGGGTGCTGATGCCGCGGTCGCTCATGGGGTGACCGATCTCGTCTACGTGTTTTCGGCATCCGAGGAACACAACCAGCGTAATGTCCGGCGTAGCGTCGCGGAATCGTTGGAGGAGTTGCGTGCGGTGCAGTCGCGCCTCGATGCACTGGCGGGGTTTCATCTGCGTGTGAATGTTGCCACGTCCTTCGACTGCCCCTTTGCTGGCCCGATTTCGCTGGAGAGGCTCAGGCAGGCGCTAAGTCCTGTATGGGACATCTCGCCTCAAGCCGAGATCGGCTTGTGCGATACCACTGGTCGAGCCAATCCCCAGCAAGTAGGCCGTTATTTCCGTCGTTTGATGGCAGAGTGCCCATCCTCTGAGACCACCTGGGCTTTCCACGGCCACGATACGTTCGGGCTTGGCGTCGCCAACGCTCTGTTTGCCTATGAGGAGGGGGTTCGTGTGTTTGACGCATCCGCCGCGGGTTTGGGCGGATGCCCGTTTGCGCCGGGTGCCACGGGTAACACGGCCACGGAAGACCTTGTCTTTGCGTTGCATGAGGCGGGCATTGGCACCGGCATAGATCTGATGAGCCTGCTGTCAGTCGCCGATCGGATAGCAGAGTTGCCGGGGGGAGTGACCGGTGGCCATATCCGCGTTGTGCCCCGGGAACGTGTGGCATAGGTTTTCAGCGCAATCAGGATATTGCTGTCTGCGTGCTACTTCAGGGGGATTGAATGTGAATATGTTTGACTTGCATGGCCGCGTTGCACTCGTCACGGGCGCAGCCCGCGGAATAGGCGCCGCCATCGCGGAAGCTCTTGTAGATGCCGGCGCAAAAGTGGTGCTTGCGGACCTCACAGCGGAGGCGAGCGAGGAGCTTGCGGAAAGATTGCGCACCAAAGGGGGCGAGGTGAATGCCACAGGTCTGGATGTCAGGAGCAGGGCGTCCTGCGACGCCGCCGTGAGTGCCGCGGTGTCTGCCTTCGGATCGCTGGACATCCTGGTCAATAACGCCGGTATCAACACCCGGCTGCAGCCGGAAGACTACTCCGAAGCCCAGTGGGACGACATTATCGATACCAATCTCAAGGGTACTTTTTTTATGTGCCAGGCGGCTTTCCTCGCGTTCCAGGAAGCGGGGGGCGGCAAGATCGTGAACATCGGGTCTATTCTTTCCCTGGTCTCCAATGAAGTAACCGGGCCCTACTCCGCAAGCAAGGGCGCGGTGCTTCAGCTCACGAAATCTCTGGCTTGCGCTTGGGCGCAGCACAACATCAATGCCAACGCCATACTGCCGGGCTGGATCGACACACCCCTGACTCGCCAGGCCCGCATCGATATCCCCGGCCACGCTGAGCGTGTGGTTGCGACTACGCCGATGGCTCGCTGGGGCACTCCTGCCGATATTGCCGGTGCGGCGGTCTTTCTGTCGAGCCAGGCATCGGATTTTGTCACGGGTACACACCTTGTGGTTGATGGGGGCGTTACCGCGCACGCCTAGGAAGCCTCTTAATTCTGGAGAGAATGATGAAATTGGAAGCGATACCGATCGAGACGCCCATGCTGGCCCTGGATCTGGATGAGACCGATTGGGCCGATTTCAAAGAGGCAGATGCGAAGCGGCTAATGACACTTCTGCTTACCGCTCGACGGTTTGAGGAAACTATCCTCAAGCTGGACAAACTGAAATTGATCCACGGCCCGGCCCACTCAAGTATTGGGCAGGAGGGTGGGGCCGCAGGCTGTCTGGCTGCTCTGCCGATCGGAACCATGATCAACGGCACTCATCGAGCACACCACCAATGCGTCGCAAAAGCGGTTAACGCGCTTTACCCGGATGACTTTGATCCGGCGTCGGCCGGGCAGCTACCAGAGACGATGCGTTCGGAGATCTGGCGGCTCATGGCTGAGATTCTTGGCCTGCGGGAGGGCTGGACAGGTGGCCGGGGTGGTTCCATGCATCTGCGCAGGGTTGACCTGGGAATCATGGGGACAAATGCCATCGTCGCTGGCGGCGTGCCCATCGCATGCGGTCATGCCTTTGCTGAAAAGGCGCAGGGCGGTGACGCCGTCATGGTGACGTTTTTCGGTGATGGCGCGGTTCACCAGGGTGCCACCCATGAGGCCATGAACCTGGCGGCCCTCTACAATCTGCCGATCATATTCTTTCTTGAAAACAACAACTATGCGGTGTCGATGAGCGTCGCCCAATCGACCCGGGAAACGCAACTGCTGACCCGGCCGTTGGCACATGGCATCCCTTCGGTACGGGTCGATGGCATGAATCCGCTCGCGGTCTGGAAAGCCTCAAGGTGGGCTCACGAGCAGGTGAAAGCCGAATGCGGCCCGGTGTTCATACAGGCGGATGTCTATCGATACTACCACCAGAGTTCCGCCAACCCCGGTAGTGCCTTCGGATACCGCCAAAAGGCGGAAGAGGACGCCTGGCGCAAACGCGACCCATACGACTTCCTGCGCCGGGAACTGACTGATCGCAACATTCTTTCCGCAGAGGCCATCGATGCAATCGACAATGTCGTTACGGAAGCGGTTGGTGCAGCCTATGACCAGTGCGTGGAGGGCACGGGCTCAGCAAGCCGGATCCCGGATTCGCTCTGGCCCGACCCGGCCACGGTGGATGATGAATTGACTGGCGATCTGTCGGAGTTTGATGGCATCCACTTCTCTGAGATTGAAGATTTCTCACCCGAAGACCTCGAGGAGATGACCATGATCGAAGCCATGTCGCGCGTGGTGGGTAGGCGCATGGCGGAGGACGAATCCATCTACGTGTTCGGAGAGGACGTGGCCAATATGGGTGGTGGAACAGTCGGTGCCACCAAGGACCTGGCTGCGGTATTTCCCGGCCGGATCGTCAACACGCCCATTACCGAGAATGGCTTTTGCGGGTTAGCGGTCGGGGCGGCGGTATCCGGCCTGAAGCCCATAATCGAACTGATGTACAGCGACTTTTTCCTGGTAGCGGGGGATCAGTTACTGAACCAGGCCGGCAAGATGCGGCACCTGTTCAACGGCACCTTGTCCGTGCCCTTGATCTTGCGTAGCAGGGTTCCCGGCCATGAGGGTTATGGCTCACAGCATTCCATGGACCCCGCCGGTGTATTCGCCATGTTCCCGGGCTGGCGGATAATCGCGCCATCGAACGCCTTCGACTACGTAGGGCTTATGAATTCGGCGTTGCTTTGCCAGGATCCGGTACTGATCGTCGAGCCCCAGGAAATGCACCGCAAGAAAACACAGGTGCCAAAATCCCTCGACTACTTCATACCGATCGGCAAAGCCCGCACCGTCGTGGAGGGCCATCAAATGACTGTCCTGGCGACCCTGACCATGGTGGATTTATGCGTGGCAGCGGCGGAGCGGATGGGTATCAACGCAGATGTCCTTGATTTGCGCACCCTGTCGCCAAGAGATGTGGACTACGAGGCAATCGGCGCGTCCATACGCAAGACCGGCAGCGTTGTGATGGTTGAACAAACTGCCCGGGGCACCAGTATTGGCGCCCAGATTGCCGATGAAATACAGCGGCGATTCTTTGACTACCTGGATCAGCCCGTGAAGCGGGTCACCGGAGGCTGGGCGCCCCCGACGGTATCCAGGGTGCTGGAGAAGGCGGCCCTGGCGGGTGAAGAAAAAGTCGAAGCCGCTCTGCGAGAGATGCTAAGTGATACTGGGCAAACAACTGAAACAAGTCATCAGGGGGCATCATGAACTCTCCGTTCTCACTGCAGGCCAAGACGGTTCTCATTACGGGGGCCAACGGGGGAATCGGCGCGGCCACGGCGCGTGTCTGCGCTGAGCTTGGCGCAGCCCTGGTATTGGCGGACCTTCAGGAGCCTCAGGCCCTGGCGGAGGAGCTTCGTGGTAATGGCACTGAAGTGACAACCCATGGTTTCGATGTCCGCGACCGAAAGGCGACAGAGCGGATGGTAGAGGAGCTTGGGCGCCTGGATGCCGTCGTTGCGAACGCAGGTTTCTGCCCCTGGGATGACTGGGAAGATGAGGGGTGGGACCAGGTATTCGAAGAAATAGTCGATATCAACCTGCTGGGGCTCATTCACCTGATGCGTGCTGTGTTGCCGAAACTCTATCGGCAGGGGTCCGGCAACGTTGTTCTGGTGAGTTCGGTTGCCGGGCGAATGGGAGGACTACGGGCCAGCCCACACTACGTCGCGGCAAAGGGTGGCGTGAACTCGCTGGTTAAATGGCTAGCCGCAAAAGCGGCCCCCCACGGCGTGGTCGTCAATGCCGTAGCGCCAGGCGCGACGATCACTCCGATGACCGCCGGGCAACCATTTGACCCGACCGGTATACCACTTCAACGGCTTGCAGAACCTCGGGAGATTGCCCTGCCAATCAGTTTCCTGTGCACCAGCGGCGCGAGCTACATGTGCGGCGCGACAGTTGATGTTAATGGTGGCGTGTACATGGGTTAACCCTCGTAGGCTGCTGCGGACTCGGATGATGGAGGAGAAGTGCGATGGCAATTGAAATCAGGATGCCGGCCTCATCGCCTGGCATGTCCGAAGGGACGCTGGTGCGCTGGTTAAAGCGGGAAGGCGACACCGTCAGCGTCGGCGACATCCTCGCCGAAATTGAAACAGACAAGGCGGTTGTGGAATTGGAAGCAATGGACGAGGGGGTGTTGGGGCAGGTGTTGGTTCCGGATGGTAGCGACCATGTGGCCGTCGATACACCTATTGCGCTGCTATTGCAGGAGGGCGAAAGCGCAGCCGAGAGTGGCTCAAGCCAGATGCAGGCAGCGTCGGCGAAAACCGCCCCAACATCAGCTGAACAGGACGCACCGGATGAACCGACAGAAACCCGAACCGGGAACACTGTGCCGCGGCCAGATTCCCCGCAGGCCGGGGCAGGCCGTATTTTTGCCAGCCCGTTGGCAAGGCGGCTGAGCAAGGAATACGGAATCGATCTGGCAGCGCTGAAAGGCAGCGGACCGCGCGGCCGCATCGTTCGAGTAGATGTGGAAACGGCTCAGCAGGCAATACCTCAACAAGCCATATCCAAACAAGCCACACTAAAATCAGAAGAGCGGACGGAGCGCATCGACAACAATGCCATGCGACGGACCATCGCTCGTCGGCTGAGCGAGTCGAAGCAGCAGATTCCACACTTCTATCTGACCGTTGACTGTGATGTTGAGAAGCTGCAAACGATGCGGGCCCGTTTTAATGCCAGGGGCGAGGAGGCAACACCGTCCTATCGCCTCTCCGTCAACGATATTGTCGTTTGCGCCGTCGCGCGTGCGCTTCGCCGCGTGCCGGAAGTGAACGCCAGTTGGGGCGAACAGGCTATAACACGCTACCTCGATGTGCATGTCTGTGTTGCCGTATCCACGTCCGGGGGTCTGCTGACGCCTGTTATCCGGGAGGCCGACCGCAAGGGCCTGGTAGAGATTTCGTCAGAGATTCGTGGCCTGGCCGAAAACGCGCGGTCAGGCCAGCTTGAGCCCTCGAGCTACCAGGGTGGGGGCTTTACGATCTCCAATCTCGGCATGCATGGCATCCGCGAGTTCTCGGCCATTATTAACCCGCCCCAATCCGCCATCCTTGCAGTGGGGGCGGTAGAGAAGCGTCCGGTGGTACGCGGTGATGAACTCGCCGTAGGGACCATGATGACCATGACACTCTCTGCCGACCATCGGGTTATCGATGGTGCCGTGGGTGCCCGTTTCATGTCCGTACTAAGAGACCTTTTGGAAGACCCGCTGAACTTGTTGCTATAGGGGAGAGTCATGGGCAACTGTGGTTATCAGGTTGTGGTTGTCGGCGCGGGACCGGGTGGCTATGTCGCTGCGATCCGTGCAGCGCAACTGGGGCTGCGGACCGCCATCGTAGAGCGGAGCGAACTCGGTGGTGTCTGTCTTAATTGGGGATGCATCCCGACTAAGGCACTCTTGCACTCGGCGGAGGTGTTCCGTACAGCCAGGGAGAGCTCGACTCACGGCGTTATTCTGGATGTGCCGCCACGCTTCGATCTGGCGGTGGCGGTCAAGCGCTCCCGTATGATATCAGCTCAGCTCAGCCAGGGTGTTCGTGGCCTGCTCAGGAAGAACAAAGTAACAGTGATTGAAGGGCAGGCCTGTTTGCTGGGCCAAGGCCGGATCGCGGTCGACGCCAGGGCAGGAGAGCAGAGAGGGCAGGGAGCACAGAAAGAACAGCGGGAACTTCGTGCAGAGCATATTATTCTTGCGACGGGCGCGCGCCCACGATCTTTGCCCGGCTTCGACCTGAACCATCACCGTATCTGGACGGCCAGGGAGGCCATGACGCCGGAGTCCCTACCGAAATCCATTGTGGTCATTGGCGCTGGCGCTATCGGTGTGGAATTTGCCAGCTTTTTTGCCACCCTGGGCACTGAAGTCACTCTGCTCGAGGGTGCCGGTCAAATCCTCCCCCATGAAGACGAAGAAATCGCGGCGTTGCTCACACGGCGTCTGAAAACCGAGGGCATCACTGTACGTACGAATGCTCAGGTGGATGGCTGCAGCGATAATAACCAGGGCCTGCAGGTGCACTATCGCCAGGGCGGCAACAAGGCGAAGGTGCTGGCGGAGCGCGTGATCATGGCGGTCGGCATTCGTGGAAACATCGAGGAGCTGGGGCTCGAAAACACCCAAGTGGAGGTGAAAAACGAGCACCTGGTTGTCGACCAATGGTGCCGGACAGCAGAGGCTGGCGTTTACGCCATTGGGGATGTCGCAGGCCCGCCATGGCTTGCCCACAAGGCCAGCCATGAGGCTGTTGCGTGTGTGGACCACATTGCGGGGTTAGCCGAGGCTCACGTTGTTGATCCGGACTCGGTGCCTAGCTGCATTTATTGTCATCCCCAGGTCGCAAGCGTTGGCCTGAGCGAAGCAACCGCACGTGCGCGAGGTCACGAGGTGGCAGTGGGACGGTTTCCATTCCACGCCAGTGGCAAGGCGTTAACCCTGAACGATAGCGAGGGGCTGGTCAAAACGGTATTCGACAAGGCCACCGGCGAGTTACTGGGCGCGCATATGATAGGGCCTGATGTGACCGAACTGATTGGCACATACGTGACTGCTCGCGTCCTGGAAAGTACTGAGCATGAGCTTATCCAGGCAATGTTTCCGCATCCGACGTTGAGCGAGGCACTGCATGAATCCGTGCTGGCCGCCTTCGACCGCCCGCTGCATATCTGAACAAAAACCTGTTATCAAGAAGGGCTAAACATATGCTTACGCTATACCACTGTGAAAGCACCCGTTCATTCCGGCCGTTGTGGGTACTGGAAGAAATGGCGTTGCCCTATGAGCTGAAAGTGCTGCCATTTCCTCCTCGTGCCCTGGATAGAAGTTACCTGGATATTAATCCACTCGGCACGGCGCCGGCATTTTTTGATGACGACACGCGCATGACCGAATCGGTAGCTATCTGTCAGTACCTGGTCACCCGTTACGGCCCAACGGAATTGAACGTTTCACCCGCGGAGCCCGAATACGGCGAATTTCTCAACTGGCTCCACTTCGGGGAGGCAACACTGACATTTCCCCAGACACTCGTTTTGCGTTACGGGCGCTTCGAGCCCGAGGAGCGTCGGCTTCCGCAAGTGGTCACAGACTACACCCGCTGGTTTCTGTCGCGTTTGCGGGCCGTGGAAGCCGTCGTCGCATCCCGGCCCTTTATCCTGGGCGAGCGCTTTACCGTCGCGGATGTTTCGGTGGGCTATGCACTGATGCTGGCCGAGAAAATTGGCATCTCTCATGATTTCCCCGATGTTATGACTGACTACTGGCAACGGTTGCAAGCGCGCTCGGCGTACCAGCGCGCTATCGAGCTGGAATGGGCGGCAGGGGTCGAACAGGGAGTGGAAACCACAGCGTTTCCCAGGCCTGGAGCCTCTTAAGGCAGGATGGAGAAGCGATCCTATGGATAACCTTGATACTTTGGGGCTTGCAGACCTGGCAATCCGATACCGGGATGGAACCCTCGACCCGTTAACGGTGGCGGCGTGGTGCGCTGACAATCACGCCCGTAAGGGTGAGGCCCTGGGTGCCTATAAAAGCTGGAACGGGGAAAATTTCCAGCCCCAGGCGAAGCTCGCCACCGATGCGTTCCGGCTTGGGTATGATCTGGGTCCCATGCAGGGTATCCCGTTCTCAGTAAAAGACCTCTATGGCGTACCGGGCCTGGAGACCTTTGCCGGCTCGCCTAATGCCCTGCCTGCTGAGTGGGAGCGCGCCGGGCCCGTTGTGAGCCAGTTGCTGGGACAACTGGCGCCGGTGTCTGGCAAGACCCATGCTGTTGAATTCGCCTATGGAGGGCTGGGTACGAACCCCCACTGGGCAACGCCGAAGAACCCATGGTGTGGAGCAGAGCATCGGGTACCCGGCGGTTCCAGCTCGGGGGCGGGCGTGAGCCTGATTGAAGGCTCGGCATTACTGGCGTTGGGCACAGATACCGCCGGATCAGTGCGGGTTCCTGCCAGCATGACTGGCACAGTAGGCCTGAAAGTCACTCATGGGCGTTGGTCCCTGGATGGTATCGTGCCCCTTTGCCCCTCATTTGACACCCCGGGCTTGCTAACGCGAACCGTTGCCGACGCAGTCTGGGCCTTTGAGACGATGGATGCTGCGCAAGTGCCGAGATTGGCCAGCGTGCGCGGCCTCAGAATCGGCGTTCCGCAGCAGTTCTTCTGGGACGACTGCGATCCGGGAATCACAGAGCGCGTCACGGAGGCATTGGCGGAACTGGAGAAAGCTGGCGCCCAATTGGTAGGACTTGAGATAGCCCATGCCCAGGGGACCTTTGGGTATTTCAGGGAAGGCGGGCTGACGCCACCGGAACTCTATGCTTTTTTGCAGCGTGATCTTCCGGCCTGGATGAATACCCTTGACCCTAACGTACGCTGGCGGCTTGAGGCTGGAAAGGCGGCGCCCGCCTGGGAATATCTGCAGCGGCGCGACCGGTTCCAGGCTATTGGGCGCATCGCCGCGACGGCGCTCCAATCCGTGGATATCATAGCCATGCCCAGCGTCGCTATAAGCCCACCGTCTATTGATGCCCTGGCCCCGGAAGGGGAATACCCACGGCTCAACATGAAAGCCTTGCGCAATACCTGCATTGCTAATTTGCTGGACCTCTGCTCTGTGACGATGCCTGTAGGGTTAGATTCCGCCGCTATGCCCACTGGGCTAATGCTGATGGCTGCGCCAGGCCAGGATGCCCGAATGCTCGGCTGTGCCCTGGTTATGGAATCTGTTATGGGAACAGGCCTGCAACGCCTCGGTAAGGCTCCGCTCGGCTAGCACATTAGATGCCGGATATTGAGCCCCATTACGGCATCAAAGCGCTCTGCCTCTAAGGCAGTTTCTGCTCAGTTCAATTTTATTGGCCAAAGGTGGGTCAAAATAAATGGCCATTGACAACTTCTGCAAGAGCCGATGTGTTGCGGTACATTACGCAGTATTACAACCGGGTTCCCCTGAGTTTAATAGTTACCGACTTTATTATCACGCAGTGCCAGCTCCGCTACTTAAACTCACTCTGAAGTTACCAACTTTATTATGATCCTACAGAGTTTT
>Ga0307487_1001027_pt1 | contig 20513 bp, 21 predicted proteins | sample CBIW12metaG_FD_203665 | JGI IMG/M metagenome (GOLD analysis project Ga0307487, IMG submission 203665) | Sea-ice brine microbial communities from Beaufort Sea near Barrow, Alaska, United States - CBIW 1.2 | ecosystem: Environmental > Aquatic > Marine > Coastal | place: USA: Alaska | collected... | reverse complement strand
CAAATTTAAGTGCGCTTTTAAAAATAATAATGGTCTTTGGACTATTGTCAATAGGACTTTATCAATTTATATTACAGTAAATTATGCTGAAAGAAAAATTAAAAAACCATCGGATAATTTTAGCTTCCGGTTCCCCGCGAAGACATCAGTTTTTGAAAGAGCTGGAAATCCCATTTATAGTTGAACAAAAACCTGTAAAAGAGGAATATCCCGAACATTTAAAAGCTTCAGAAATAACCGACTTTTTATCTGAATTAAAAGCAAAAGCTTTTCTGAAGGAATTAAAATCACCTGATATTTTAATTACCAGCGACACTATTGTCTGGCATAAAGAAGAAGCTTTAGGTAAACCGAAATCTACTTCTGAAGCATTCAAAATGATTGAATCGCTTTCAGGCTGCACTCATGATGTAATTACCTCGGTAACTTTTACGACAAATAAATCGCAAAAAACTGTGAATGATACCACAAAGGTCACTTTCAAGGAGTTGAGCAAGGATGAAATAGATTACTACATTGAAAATTTCCATCCCCTGGATAAGGCAGGTGCCTACGGAATTCAGGAATGGATTGGCCTGATAGGGATTACGCGTATTGAAGGCAGTTATTTTAACGTGGTGGGGCTTCCTACTCATTTGGTGTACAAAACCTTACTGGAAATAGTCTCTCATTGATCTTTGTTATTGAAAAATCCTGTCTTCGTATTTTTTTTCATCATATATTTAAAGAAAAATACAATTTACTTAAATAATTTTTTCAGCAAAAATTGATATAATGAAACTCAAAAAAACGCTTCTTGTACTATTCTCTTTTAGCTTAATCCTTGGATGTGATCAAAATCCTACAAAAAAAGAAAAGCCTGCTGCCCGCGAATTATCTACCAGTTTTAAAGAATATTGGTTTGCCGGGAAAGCGGAGATCACTTCATACAAACTGGATCAATCCCGCTATGGCGAACAACGTGAGGGAACGGCTGTACTTATATTTGTAACCGAAGATTTTTTGCCAAAAGCCCAGGTGAAGGCAGATGAAAAGAATGACAGCAACATTCCGGTATTAAAGCTGAATGCAGTCAAAAAATTCAATACGGGCATTTATCCCTATTCCATAATGCAAAGCACGTTTTATCCCCTGGCGGGAAATTCTCACGCGCTTAAAGTCTCGGCCTCCGTTCAGGAATGGTGCGGCCAGGTTTACACCCAATTAAACAACAGGGAAAATTTTGAGATCACATCCCATTCCTATTTTGAAGGAGAGGCAGATCAAAATATGGAACTGAAAAAAACCTGGCTCGAAAACGAAGCCTGGACGCAATTGCGAATTAATCCTGACGGTTTACCTACAGGAGAATTGCAAATGTTACCTTCTTTGGAATTCTTTAGATTGTCTCATGTTAAAATTAAAGCATATCAGGCTACTGCAGAATTTTACCAGGATGGTAGTTTAAGCGTTTACAAGATCAGCTATCCGGAGCTTCACAGAAACCTGAAAATTTATTACAATCCCAGTTTTCCGTTTACAATTGAAAAATGGGAAGAAACCATTGTGAAAAACGGTGAAAGTTTCACCTCCACCGCAACAAAAATGGAAAGCATTAAATCTGACTACTGGGATAAAAAATCCAATAAAGACTTACCTTTACGTGAAAAACTGAATTTAAATTAATGCTCGAAATTCTAAGTACCTACCGGAGTGAAATTATTTATACCATTGCAACCGTGGTATTATTGCTCATTTTTCAATTCATATTAAAAAAAGCCGCACACAGAAAGGGACTGCGCAGCGAAATAAATATTACGCGCACCCGGTTGATGTTTCAATACATCAATTTTTTAATAATTTTAATTGCCATTTTTTTATTGGCTTTTGCCTGGGGAGCCGATCTCAAAGAACTATCGCTGATATTTTCCTCTGTTTTTGCGGTTCTTGGGGTAGCCTTGTTTGCCTTTTGGTCTATTTTGAGCAATATCACCTCTGGGGTGATTTTATTCTTTTCCTTCCCTTATAAAATAGGCGATAAAATTAAAATACATGATAAGGACGCGCCCATTGAAGCTGTTATTGAAGATATTAAGGCATTCCATTTGCATTTGAGATCTTCCGATGGTGAACTTATAACCTATCCCAACAATTTGATTATTCAAAAGCCAGTTTCACTAATTCAAAAAAATGTGTATTTGGATGAGGGTAAGGATAGTCTTTAAATGTTAAAGCCATTTTATTTGGGGCGAAGCTTCATAAAATTTATATATTTGAAAGAATTGAAAAACATTTTTTTAAATGCGCAAAATCTTATCATTACTGCTTTTTTTGGTTATATCTGCGGCAGTAGCCCAATCTCCACAAAAATTAAATTCGGCCGAAATTCACCAGGCCATTAAAAAATTAAATTTTCTAGGTTCAGTTTTATACGTTGCAGCTCATCCTGACGACGAAAACACACGGCTTATTTCCTACTTCTCCAATGAGGTTCACGCCCGCACCGGCTATTTATCCATGACCCGCGGCGATGGCGGACAAAATTTGATTGGACCGGAATTAAAGGAATTATTGGGGGTTATAAGGACCCAGGAACTGCTGGCTGCCAGGAGAATTGACGGTGGGGAACAATTTTTTACACGGGCCATCGATTTCGGTTATACCAAAACTCCCGAAGAAACCCTGAAAATCTGGAATAAGAAGGATGTTTTGAGCGATGTGGTCTGGATCTTTCGAACCTTTAAACCCGATGTTATCATCAACCGTTTCAATCACAGAACATCGGGAGATACACACGGGCAACATACCGCCTCTGCCTTATTAAGCGTGGAAGCATTTGATTTGGCTAAGGATCCATCAGCATTTCCGGGGCAATTAAAATATACTGAAACATTTCAACCAAAACGCCTGTTTTTTAATACCTCTCCCTGGTTTTATGAAAGTGACGAAGCATTTAAAAATGCCGATAAATCGAAGTTTTTAGAATTTAATACCGGCGTTTATTTTCCTTCAAAAGGCCTTTCCAATCCGGAAATCGCGGCATTGAGCAGAAGCCGGCACCAATCCCAGGGTTTTGGAAGCACAGGAAGCCGCGGCACTCAAACAGAATATTTGGAATTGATAGACGGGAATTTACCCGAAAATGCTTCGAGCTTATTTGCCGGAATTGATACTTCCTGGAACAGGCTGAAAGACGGTGCCGAAATAGGGCAAATTCTCGCTCAGGTTGAAACAAATTTTGATTTTGAAGACCCTTCGGCCAGCCTTCCAAAACTGGTAGAAGCTTATTTGCTCATCCAGAAATTAGAAGACTCTCACTGGAAACAGATTAAAACTAAAGAGATCAAAACAATTATCGCGGCAGCCAGCGGACTTTACCTGGAAGCGATTTCTGAAACTCCTACTGCAATTGCATCCCAGGAAATCCAGATCAATCTTGAGGCGATAAACAGAAGTAAGCAGGAAATGACGTTGACGGCTGTAAGCCTGAACCCCGGAAAAGTAGAAATTGAACCGAACTTAAAACTACAAAATAACCAGGATTGGGAAAAAACCCTCACTTTTAAAGTTCCCGATACGGCAAACTACACTACTCCATATTGGTTAAAAAAGGAAGGTACTTTGGGAATGTACAAAATGGAAGACCAACAATTAATTGGTTTGCCTGAAAATCCGGAAAATATGAATGTGCGATTTTCAATTCGTATACACGAAGTTGAAATTCCCTTTCAAAAAACCATAGTTTACAAATACAATGACCCCGTAAAGGGTGAAGTATATCAACCTTTCGAGATTATTCCACCTGTTTCTGCAAAAATTAATGAGAAGGTTTTGATTTTTGCCAATTCAAAATCCAGGATAATTCCCGTGACAGTTACCGCGGAAAAAAATGAGGTTTCGGGTCAGTTAAGTTTACAAACTTCTGAAAATTGGAAGATCGATCCTAAAACTGCCAATTTCAAGCTTAAAGAAAAAGGAGCTTCAATTACCGCCAATTTTACGGTCACTCCCCCAAAAGATCAGGAGGAAGCAATTCTAAAACCTATTGTGAATGTTGATGGAACTAATTATTCTGATGAAATTGTCACTATTGATTACGATCATATTCCATTGCAAACTCTTATTTTGCCTTCAATAACCAAACTTGTCAAGCTCAATATTCAGAAAAAAGGAGAAAACATAGGTTATATTGAAGGTGTCGGTGATGTGGTACTGGAAAGTCTGGAACAAATTGGATTTAAGGTCACCAAAATTGATCCGGGATCAATTTCTGCTTCTTCCCTTGCCGGTTTCGATGCGATTGTCCTTGGAATACGCGCTTATAATACGGTTGATGAATTAAAGTACAAACAGCCTGCTTTATTAAAATATGTTGAAAATGGAGGAACTTTAATAGCACAGTACAATGTTAGTAGAGGAATTATTGTAGATCAGTTTGCCCCATTTTCAATAGAATTATCACATGAAAGAGTAACCGAGGAAAATGCCGAAGTTCGGTTCTTATCTCCAAATCATCCAGTTTTAAACAGTCCGAACAAGATAACCGAAAAGGATTTTGAAAATTGGGTACAGGAGCGTGGTTTGTATTTTGCCGATAAATGGGCTCCGGAATTCACACCCATCTTATCTATGAACGATAAAAATGAAACTCCCAAAAACGGAAGTTTGCTTATTGCAAAATATGGTAAAGGATATTTTATTTATACGGGGCTAAGCTTTTTCAGGCAATTTCCGGAAGGAGTTCCAGGCGCTTTTCGATTATTTTCTAATCTGGTTTCAATAGGCAAATAAATGGAAAAACCAATGAGATATATCTGGAAAAGATCATATACTATAGTCCTCCTGGCCAACGTGTTTTATATTTTGTTATTCTACCTAATAATGAAAATCCTCTCCTAAAATGCAATTATTAGATTGGATAGTTCTTATTGGGACCTTAGTTTTTATTGTGAGTTATGGAGTTTATAAAACCCGCGGCATAGACAAGGTTCAGGATTACCTTCGCGGCGGGAACGAGGCACATTGGTGGACCATTGGGATTTCGGTAATGGCTACCCAGGCCAGTGCTATTACATTTCTTTCCACTCCGGGTCAGGCCTATCACGACGGCATGGGATTTGTTCAATTTTATTTTGGGCTCCCAATCGCGATGGTGATCATCTGCATTGTTTTTATCCCTATTTATTACCGGCTTAAAGTTTATACCGCCTACGAATATTTAGAATCCCGCTTTGATCTTAAAACAAGGATGCTCACAGCGATCTTATTTTTAATTCAACGCGGACTTGCAGCAGGAATCACAATCTTTGCCCCTGCCATTATATTATCGGCGGTTCTTGGTTGGAACCTCAACATTCTCACAATTTTGATTGGGGTCCTGGTAATTATTTATACCGTTTCCGGCGGGACCAAGGCCGTAAATGTGACCCAAAAACAGCAAATGGCGGTCATGTTTACGGGAATGCTCATCGCATTCTTGCTTATAGTTAGTTACCTCCCGGAAAATATCAGTTTTACAAATGCTCTGCAAATAGCCGGAGCAAATGGAAAAATGGATGTTTTAGATTTTTCATTCGACTTCAACAACCGATATACTTTTTGGAGCGGGATTATAGGCGGGACCTTTTTGGCCCTCTCTTACTTTGGAACAGATCAAAGCCAGGTGCAACGATACCTTACGGGAAGATCGGTCCGGGAAATGCAATTAGGGCTAATATTTAACGGAATTTTAAAAGTTCCGATGCAATTTTTTATCCTGTTGGTTGGGGTGATGGTTTTTGTGTTTTATCAATTTAACCTGGCGCCGCTCAATTTTAATCCTTCAGCTGAAAAGGCCGTATTGTCCTCAGAATATTCCGGAGAATATAAAAAGTTAATGCTCAATAATAAATTAATCCAGGAACAAGAAAAGGAAACTACCGTTAGATACGGCAATAGCTTAGATCATCCTTCTTCAGAAGAAAAAAACATCTATAAAACCAGAATGCTGGATCTCAAAACCCTTGAAGACAGCAACCGTTTGCAGGCTAAAACCCTGATCGCTGCTACCGGAAAAGATGTGGAAACCAACGATAAGGATTATGTCTTTATTCATTTTATCCTGAACAACTTGCCAAGAGGCCTAATCGGTTTATTGCTGGCCGTGATCCTTTCTGCAGCTATGTCTTCAACTGCATCTGAATTGAACGCACTTGGATCTACAACAACTATCGATCTCTATAAACGAAACCTTAAAGCCGAAAAATCTGAAGAACATTATGTGAAAATCTCCAAATGGTTCACTTTGGGTTGGGGCCTGATCGCCATCGCCCTGGCAAGTTTCGCAAATTTATTCGACAACCTGATCCAACTGGTCAACATTATCGGTTCTATATTTTACGGGAACGTGCTCGGGATTTTCCTGCTGGCCTTTTTTATAAAATACGTGCAAAGCAATGCTGTATTTATAGCCGCGGTAATCACTCAAATCCTGGTGATCCTGGCCTATTCTTTTGAACTTATGGAATATTTATGGCTCAATCTTTTAGGTTGTTTCCTGGTGATGATCATTGCCATTTTACTGCAAACTTTTATTTATTCTCCAAAAAAACCAATTTCAATTGAAAACTAAAACATTTAAATGGGCCATACTGGGCCCCGGAAAAATAGCCCATAAATTTGCCAAAGGCTTGGCTGAAGTCCCGGGCGCGGAATTATATGCAGTAGCAAGCCGTTCCTTGGCCAAAGCCGAAGAATTTGCAAAAGAATTCAATGTGCCGAAATTTTATGGCAGTTATGAAGATTTGGTAAATGATACGGAAGTAGATATAGTTTATGTAGCAACCCCTCATGTTTTCCATTACGAGCACACGCTTCTTTGCTTAAAACACAAAAAAGCCGTTCTCTGCGAAAAACCCTTTGCTATGAATAAGGAGCAGGTAAATGAAATGATCCAAACTGCCAAAAAGGAAAATGTATTTTTAATGGAAGCGCTCTGGACATATTTTCTTCCACATTATCAATATGTTTTGGAATTGGTTAAATCTGAAAAATTCGGGAAAATAACGGGTTTGGAAGCCGACTTTGGGTTTGAGGCCCCTTACCTTCCGGAAAATCGGCTTTTCAGTAAAGAACTTGGCGGCGGCAGTTTGCTGGATATTGGGATCTACCCGGTTTTTACGGCCCTCACTCTTTTAGGCAAACCCGATACTATTTCGGCTAAAGCTGAATTTTGCGAAACCGGCGTTGATGAAAGTTGCAATATTGTATTTAATTACAAAAATAGTGTTCATGCAAGATTATTCAGTACCATCAAAAAAATGACGCCAACCATTGCCACCATCACTTTTGAAGATGCTACCCTAACAATTAACAGAAGATTTCACGAGCCAACTTCTGTAATAATTCTGCATAATAATCGAGTGGAGGAGACAATTTCATTTGATGTCAATACCAATGGTTATAATTTTGAAGCTGAACACGTGCAAAAAATGCTTGCCCAGGAAAGAACTGAAAGTACGGTACTCAGCTTTGACAAAAGCTTGGAACTTATTGGTTTATTGGACGATATCAGGGAAGAAATAGGATTAATTTATTGAGTTTTTCAAGTTTCAATAGTAAATAAAATCCTTTTATTTACTATTGAAAAATAAGGTTATGTTTTAGAACAATGTGGATTATTTTATAGAACCCTGTTGAATTGCAATTTAGCTTCGTTTCTTTTTAACCGCAAAGCTCGCCAGGAGAAAAAACGCAAAGGGCGCAGAGAAAAAAGGATTATTGAAAATGAAAGCGGAATTAATGCAATCGGATAATTATTGAATAGGAAATGATTATGAAAACCTTTGCGATCTTTGATTATGAAAACCTTTGCGATCTTTGCGGAAACTTTGCGCACTTAGCGGTTAAAAAAAGCTGGTTTCTACAATTTTCTACCAAAAATAAAAGGCTCCCTATAACCCAGGAAGCCTTTTTTATTTCAACTTTCAACTTTTGAACTTTTCAATCTTTCCACGCTCCCCACTCTTTCAGGGAATCTTTATTCATTTTTACATAATCTGCATTTCCGGCTTTTTCAGCTGAAGCCAAAGAACGTTTTGCACTGGCAATAGCTTCTTTTTTCATTCCCAGATCTGCTTCAATAAGAGATTTTCGCCGCAACATCCAATAAGCATCATCACTCTCCATTTCAACCGCTTTATTTACCCATTCCAAAGCTTTTTTCAGGTCCTTCCCGGTTTCATGGTAATAAGTGGCTGCAGAAAAATAATCACTGGCCGAAGGGCCATTCATCACTTTTTCAATACTTGCAAGTGCTTTGGCGTCTGTAGGAACTTCAAATGGCAATTTTACAAGGGTATTTTCCCAAATAAAATTTAAGGTTGCAGAATTATTTTTCAAATCGTCAATTAAAATGGTAAAAGATTCCATTTTAATAGGCATTTGCTGTACTTCAGCAGTTGCTTTTAGCGCCACTTTGTTCTCATCCCACTTTTCCGGTGTGCCCCAGTTATTGGAATCAGAATAAAACAGGATTTCCCAGGAATCTTTATTTGGAATGGTATAAAGTGCATACGTGCCTTTTTTTAACTCTTTTCCGGCAATTTTCACATCGTCGCTAAAAGTGATCTTGGTGTTGGCATTGGCGCCGGTGCGCCAAACTTCCCCATAAGGAACCAGGTTGTCGAAGATAACACGATCCCTCATTCCGGGACGGGAATATTCAATACTGACATCGGTAAGCCCCACTTTTTGTTCGACCTTAGAAAAGGGACTGGGTTGTGGGGTTTGAATTTGGGCTGATGTTCCAAGGGAAATCAAGCCTGCGCAAAAAAGTAACAGTATGTTTTTCATATAAAATTTGTATTGGTTTATTCAAATATACATTCAAGGATTCTCTATACCCAATTTTTTTAAGTTGCATTTCCAATTTTAGCTTGGATTTTAGGAATTAAACCTGATTTTGATGAACTAAGAATGAGTTTTTAGTTCATCTAAGAGAGAAAAGATCCTATTTATTTCACTCTTCTCAATAGTACTCTAAAGGCTTTTACAGACCAAATATTATTGATTTGAACTACGCTTAGAACCCTGGCAGTGTTTTATCATTCCTTATAGCTCCTCATTTCGTCAAAGAAGGGTGTTCTTTTTTCCTCTACGCATTTGGCGGCATACAAATATAACGCTGCCGACCAGGTTTGCCAGTCCTGGCCCATAGGTTTCCCATCCTGGGCTTTGATCCATTCATTAAACCCAAAATCCAAATCTGGATTGTTGGAAATTTTTATATTTTGAGTGAGCGCCAATAACCTCTTACCCGCGAGCTCATATTTTCCGGCAGCAACCAGGGCCGCCACATAAAATCCGCATATAAAGGGCCAGATGCCCCCGTTGTGATAATCTCCCGGTTTGTTATAAATTGAATAACGTGCACGCCAGTCAATATCATCTGGTTTGATAAAAGGGAAGAAATTAGGGGGAAGATCAACTGCCAATTGCCCGTTACTTCTCATGTTTTCACATTCCTTCTCTATCCAGGAAACCATGTCACTGGCCCTTGAAGGAGAGGCAATTCCGGAGAGGATAGCAAGGCTGTTACCCAAAAGGTCAAAACGCTCGCTGCTGTAAATTTTATAAGACCATAAAGCATAATAGGGTTTATTTTTCACAACAAGGCCTTCGTGTACATGTTTGTGCATCACCCCACTGGTAATCGTAAATCGCTTCATAGCCTTGAACATTTTGTTTGCCCGCTCGTGTTGGTTCATCATCCTTAGATAGCTATAAGTTAACGTATTTACGAATAAACCATTTCCTAACACCCATTGTTCATCCCGCCAATCGCTTGTGGGTTGTTGGGCGATCAGGTAAAGATCAGTCGGACTTTGATATTCCATCCATAACATCGATTTTTCAACGGCATCCTTCAGAAATTCTGATTCCCCTGTAACTTTCCTGTAAATACCTGCCGCCAACAAAAACAATGGGGTGGAATCACTTGACCCACGATCGTCCTTATCATGTACCAACGAAGGAATATGGCCGTGTTTTGTCTGATTTTGTGCCAAAGTTTCCAAGACTTTACGGATGCTATCCATAAGCTTTGGGTTATCAGAAACAGCAATCCCAAAAATAGAAAACATCAAATCCCTGGTATATGGCTCAGGATATCCCCAGCCGGCTGTTCGCGGAAGCCCGTGAAATGGGCCTTTTGCATTATGAAGCAGCACTTCAAGAGCTGCTTTTTTCGCTTCTTCTATCAATTGTAGATCTTCAGTTTTCATGGCTAAAGGTTGAAATTAAACTATCCCCAATTTTTCATTCATTATTTTTACAAACTTCTTTGCAACTACCCGGTAGTCAAAATTTTCAACCACCCGTTCCCGGCCTGCTTTACCCATTTTTTCCCGCAATGCCGGATCATTCATTAGATTTGTTAGATACTTGGCGATATCCTGCACATCTGCGCGGTAATCGACTGTTCGGGGCACTTTAAATTCTATCCTGTGCATTTTTTCAAAGCCGGATTCTTCACCAAGTATAACATGATCCACCACAATTCGCTGGCCCACTTTTGCCGAAAATGCTGTTTTCCCATGCACCAGGGTATCCAGCATTCCCATTGCTTCAATACTAATAACAGGTTTCCCGCAGGCCCCTGCTTCCACCTGGGGCATTCCAAAACCTTCAAGCCTGGAAGGGGCAGCATATATATCACAGGCTCCAATAAGATAAGGCACAAAATTTCTGGAAATGGTATTCGTGGCATAAATGACTTTTTTATCAATTCCCAATTGCTTTGCCAATCCGAGGTCAAGTGAATTTTGAATTAACGTTCTCTCCTGAGGCCATACTTTACATACATATTTCCAGTCTGGCACTTTATCGTCAATTAATGCAAGTGCCTGCATTACTTCCTGAGCCCCTTTGGAAGCTGCATCGCCACCTACCGTTAGAATCATTAATTGGCCAGGGGAAATTCCCAATGATTCCCGCACCGCCATAATTTTCGGATCATTTTTACTGCACGGTACAAAAGAATTAGTATCGCAGCCCACCGGTAAAACCACAATATTATCACCACTTATCCCATCACGTACATACATTTCCTTTACCCAATTAGAGGTAACAAGTATAAGCGGAAGATCGTTTAATACATCCTGATAATTGGCAATAAAACCATCAGCAACAAGCCAGGGTACCGGCCGCATACCAAATTTTTGGGGATGTAGCACCAAATCAGGGGTGTGGCCCCAATAACCAACCCCTACAACAATATCTGGCTTAAACCAACGGTAATACCATTCTTTCTCCTGTTCCGATTCAATATTGACGGCATGAGCATCAACTCCCAATTCACGCAGCCCCCTGAAAAGTAGATCTCCCTGGGTTGCAAGGCCCCCGGGTGTTGGTGGATATTCATATAATATCAAGACTTTCATAATACATGTCGTTTATTATTAAGCCACTTCTTTGCAATTTCAGAATCTGTAAATTGTTTGAAGGCTTCTGATTTAGGAGTTGTTTCGGCTTCCCAGCTATTTTTGTCAAAACCGTATATCTCTGTAATAAAGCTGTATTTTTTTAGCCATATTTCCTTTGTCAATTTGTTATATACAGAAGCGCTTTTGAAAGCTCTGGGATAATATGCCCTGTGGCCATCGCCATAGGCAAAATTCCAAAGTTCATGAGCAGAAATTTTCCCGGCGTGCCAAAGGTTTATCACCGCTTTTCCCGTCTCTTCATGCCTGAGATGCCTGGTATATTCTCCCGAAGGACTATGTGTAATTAAAACATCGAAATGTTTTGGAGGCAATAAGTCCAGAATTGTCTGCTCAACTTGTTTTTCATCCAAAGGTTTCTGTTCAGGCCCATCATCAAGGTCCCCCATAATTCCTTTTGCTCCCAGCATTTCTAAAACCTTATGGAATTTAGGTGCGCGATCCGGATCGCTTCCCCTGCACAAACTGAGGATAAACCAGTTCCAGGAGGGATGGTTTAATATAGTTCCGCCTGCCCATAATGTTTCATCATCAGGATGAGCAACGATAAGAGCTGCTGTTTTTGATTCCATCAGTTTTTTTTGAACATTAAAAATACATCGATTTCTAAGTTTAAAATCTGATATTTATCAGCTAAAATTAAAAATTTGGAATTTAAATATACCAAAAGAACATTGGCTTCAACATCACTTAATTTTTTTCAAAAGTAAGATTGTCAGTTCCTCCATTTCCTCCACTAATGTCAATTAGCTCAATTTTAACGGAAGATTGAGAAACGAAATCCCAATCATCGTTTAAATCTTCAAAATCGTTGGTTAAATTGAAATTAATAACGAGTTCTAAATCATCCTGGCTATCGTCATTGCTATTGCTATCTGTAATACTCCAGGTTCCATTATAGGTATTACTTCCATTTGCCGCCGTCAATGTTCCATTACTTCCAAATGTAAAATTATAACCGGTGAAATGATTGGTTTCATCGTCTCCGGAATCAATGAATCTTGTTATTCCCCAGGTACCAGATTGAAGGTTGGTTTTTACCTGATTTTGAATTTGATCAATTGGTGGGTCATCATCATTGCTTGAACATGATGTAAATGTAAATAAGCCTGCCAAAACAAGAAAAAAGATGGTTTTAAAATTCTTTGAGTTCATAATTATTGTTTTTAGTGTTAATTCATGTTTTCTGAAATTTTTTTTCGGTAACATTTAATCTCCTGTTTACCTATATGAATATACAGAAAATATATTGTTATTTTTTATATATCTATCTGCAATTCAGTCATTAAGTGGTTTTTTTACGGTTGTAATGAACACCTGCGAAAATTTTCAGATTTCTTCAATTTAAGAAGCATATAAACGAACTCACTTCATTCATAACCAGTTTTACTCATAAATTTTTAAAACCTTATATTTTAATTTTGTTTAACCTTTGTATGTTTTTTATAAACAAAATAATTGCTATTTTTACACTGAAATTTAAAGGAGATGAAACATCCATGAGAATAAATTTCTCACACAGGAAAATGCTTATATGGATGTTACTCCCGATAGCTATCGGGAGTCCTCTAAAACAATAATATAAACAGATGAAAATATATACACTACACACAAAACAGAAATTGCCAATTACGGTTAACCAGGCCTGGGAATTCCTGTCTGATCCCAAAAACTTAAAAACCATTACCCCGCATTATATGGGTTTTAATATACTTTCCGGGGCAGACAGGCCAATGTACCAGGGTCAACTTATACAATACATCGTTACTCCGGTTGCAGGGATTAAAACAAAATGGGTCACTGAGATAACACATGTTCGGGATAAAGAATATTTTGTGGATGAACAACGCTTTGGTCCTTATTCTTTATGGCATCACAAACACTTTATAACAGAAATTGAAGGCGGGGTTGAAATGGAAGATATTGTAGATTATAAACTTCCCTTCGGAATTATTGGGCAATTGGTACAACCCTTTTTGGTCGCACCTAAATTAAAAGAAATTTTCACTTTCCGAAGGCAAAAATTAATCGATTTATTTGGGGATTATCCTTCAGATAAAATAACCAAATCAGATTTAAAAGAAAATATCCTAACATAAAAGTTCGCTAAAAACACCTTAATTTTAAAGATGAAAAAAAATATAGTATTGATTGGAGGTTCACACGGGATTGGCCTGGAAACCGCCAAAATCCTCACTCAGGATAACAATGTGATCATAGCTTCCCGCACTTCTGAAAATTTAGACGGAATAAATGTAAAGCATCTGAAATTTGATGTGACCAAAGATAAAATTGAAGATCTGGATTTGCCCGAAACTATTGATGGGTTGGTTTACTTCCCGGGAAGCATAAATTTAAAACCCTTTAAAATGCTTAAGCCCGAAGCCTTTGAAGAAGAATTGAACCTCAATTTTATTTCCCTGGTAAAAGTGGTTCAGGGCCTGCTTCCAAAATTAAAAAATTCAGAACAGGCAAGTTTGGTGTTTTTCAGCACAGTTGCTGTAAAAGTGGGAATGCCGTTCCATACCAGCGTGGCTGCCGCAAAAGGAGCGATTGAAGGATTTTCAAAAGCACTGGCAGCAGAGTATGCGCCTGGTTTCAGGGTAAATGTGATCGCGCCTTCTTTAACCAATACCCGGCTGGCAGAAAAATTGCTTTCCAATGAGGATAAAAAGAAAAAAATGGACGAACGTCATCCCTTAAAACGAATAGGTGAAGCAGAAGATATTGCGAATTTGGTCAGCTTTCTGCTTTCGGATAAAAGCAGATGGATGACCGGACAGATATTGGGGCTGGACGATGGTTTATCAACTTTAAACATTAATTAATGACTGAAAAAATAGCTGTTTTCTGGTTTAGAAGGGATTTGAGGATTGATGATAATACAGGTTTATTGGCAGCTTTAAGATCGGGTTTTTCTGTGCTTCCCATTTTTATTTTCGATACTGAAATTTTGGATCAATTGCCAAAAAATGATGCAAGGGTCACTTTTATTCACGAAAACCTTCAGAAAATTAGAAAAGAATTGCAGAAAAACGAAAGTTCGATTGCAATTTACCATGGAGAACCTTCAGAAATATTTAAAAAGCTGTTGACGGAATACCAACTTCAAGCTGTTTTTACCAACAGGGATTATGAACCCTATGCAAAAGAGCGGGATGGTAAAATCGAAAAATTATTATCTTCCAAAAATATCAGTTTTCACAGCTTTAAAGATCAGGTGATTTTTGAGAAAGATGAAATTGTGAAAAAGGACGGCACCCCTTACTTGGTTTACACGCCATATATGAAATTGTGGAAACAAAAATTCAAAACCACCGGGTTGAAAATCCAGGATACAGATAGGTTGTTGGACAAATTCGTCAAAAATACAGAGTTGCCCAATTTGAGTTTGAATGACATCGGCTTTGAAACTTCAAAGATAAGAGTGCCAGATTACAATGTTTCACCAGGACTTATTCAGGATTATGAAGCAAAACGAAATTTTCCCGCAATGGATGCTACTTCGCATTTAGGTCCGCATTTGAGGTTTGGCACTGTCAGTATCAGGAGAATAATACAAAAAGCTATTTCCGAAAAAAATGAGGTTTTTTGGCAGGAATTGATCTGGCGGGAGTTTTTTATGCAAATCTTATATCATCATCCCCAAACGGTTACCGAATCTTTTAAAAAGAAATACGACAGGATCAAATGGCGGAATAATAAAGATGAATTTGAAAAATGGAAAGCCGGAAAAACCGGGTATGCATTGGTTGATGCCGGGATGCGTGAGTTGAATGAATCGGGGTTTATGCATAACCGGGTGCGGATGCTGGCAGGCAGTTTTTTATGCAAACATTTATTGATAGACTGGCGCTGGGGCGAAGCTTATTTTGCCGAAAAATTGCTGGATTATGAAATGTCTTCCAATGTGGGAAACTGGCAGTGGATTGCAGGCACTGGAGTTGATGCCGCCCCCTATTTCAGGATCTTTAATCCCACCACCCAAATAAACGATTACGACAAAGAGCACGAATATATCAAAAAATGGGTAAAGGAATTTGGAACAAGCGATTACCCTGAAATGATGGTAGATCACAAGGAAGCCAGGGAAAGGGCGTTAATTAGATATAAGATATGAGATTTTAGATCTGAGATATGAGATCTCAGATCTAAAATCTAAAATCTCATATCTAATCTTTGAACAACTTCTTTGCTTTTTCAAGATCTTCGGGAGTATCAATTCCAATTCCCTTGAAATCGGTTTCCACCATCATGATATTTTTTCCGTATTCCAGGTAGCGGATACATTCTATTTTTTCTGTGGCTTCCAATTGCAGCATTGGCAGATTATAAAAATCCATAAGTGCCTGTTTCCTGAAAGCATAAACTCCTATATGTTTAAAATAAGTGACTCCGGTGGTTGTATCCCTGGGATATGGCAACGGAAACCTTGAAAAATACAGCGCCAGATTATCCTTATTGGTAATTACTTTTACATTGTTTGGATTGGTAATTTCCTCACTGTCAAACATCGGGGTTTTCAATGAAGCCAGATCAATTGCTTTTTCATCGTCATCTTTAAAGACTTCCAAAAGTTTTCGCAGGCTTTCCCTGTCTATCAGCGGCTCATCACCCTGCACGTTCACTACAATATCCACATCCATATCCTCAACTGCTTCAGCAATCCGATCGCTTCCGCATTCGTGCTCTTTTTTGCTTTCAATAGCTTTTCCCCCAAATTGAATTATTTCGTCATAAATCACATCGCTGTCTGTCACCACATAAACATCATCAAACAATTGAGTATTAACCGCTGCTTCATAGGTTCTTCTAATCACGGTTTTTCCGTTGAGATCCTTCATCAACTTGCCCGGAAACCTGGTGGCTTCATATCTGGCAGGGATCATTGCTATTATTTTAAGTGGTGTATTATTGCTCATATTTGGATAATTATTTCAAAAAATATTTAATGTTTATTAGTCTTCAGTAAAAAAATCATCTTTAAATCCTATAAGATATAATTTTTCCTGAGTTCTGGTTACAGCTGTATAAAGCCAGCGCATATACTCTTTATCTATTCCGTTTGGCAAATAGGGTTGCTCGATAAAAACCGTGTGCCATTGGCCACCCTGCGACTTATGACAGGTCATGGCATACGAAAATTTGATTTGCAGGGCGTTAAAAAATTTATTGCTTTTAACCTTTAAAAACTTCTTGTATTTAGAGGTTTCATCTTCATAATCTTTCATCACTTCCTGGTAAAGTTTGTTGGATTCATCGTAGGTAAGAGACGGGGAGTTGCTTTCTAATGTATCCAGAATTACAACGGTTTCAAAAGGTTTCATCTTTGGATAATCTACCATTTGCACCTGGACTTCGGCAAAACGGAAACCATACAATTCTTTGATTGAAAAAATCTCAAGCACTTTAACAATATCTCCATTTGCAATAAATCCCGCTTCAGAAGTTGGCTTCACCCAGAAATAGTTGTTTTTTACAACCATCAAATAATCGCCGGCAGAAATTTCTTCCTCCTGAAATAAAATCCGCGACCTTATTTGCTGATTGTATTGATTTGCCCTTTTATTGGATCGCACGATAATCGTGGTGTCTTCATGTCCCAGGTTATCGTAAGAATCCTGAATAGCATCCAGTATTTCCTGTCCGTCAACCAATCTGATCATATCGGCTTTATCGGTAAGCTTAAATTTAAAGGATTCGTAAAATTCCTCTGCCAAAGCTTCCCGAATTAGGGTTGCGTTAAGCAGAATATCGCTTTCTTCGCTTTGGCGCACCACCTCGTCCAACTCTATGTGAATAACTTCTTTTTGATAATTATCCTGTAATTTTTGTTCCTCCAATGCAGGGCTCATATCCAGTTTTACCGGGGGAAGTTGTGCTGTATCGCCAATTAGAATAAGGGAACACTTATGCCCGGAATACACGTATTGTATCAAATCGGCTAAAAGTCCATTATTTTCAAATAATTTGGAATCCTGGTTTTCATCAGGGATCATGGAAGCCTCGTCCACAATAAAAATACAATTTCTATGCTTGTTGGCTTGCAAAACGAATTGAACCCCTGCCCCACTGGTTCTTTTAGGGTAATATATTTTTTTATGAATGGTTTGGGCTTCCTGATTGGAATATAAGGAAATAACCTTGGCGGCACGACCGGTGGGCGCAAGTAAAACTCCACTTCGATTTACTTTCCACAAGTTCTTTACAAGCGCACTTATGATGGTGGTTTTCCCTGTTCCGGCAAAACCTTTCAATAAAAACAGCGAATTTTCGACCGGATTTACCACAAAAGAAGATAATTGCTGTAAAGCGATGTCTTGTTTAAATTTGGCTAAAAAGCCTAACTCATTGATTAATAGCTTATAAAATTTTTCGGGACTTAAGGTTTCCATAGATTTATTAGAAATATCAAAGATAACAATGGATTTTTAGGGCAGAAACTTTTACGAATAAAAAAAAAATGTAAATTTGCGAGGAACTGTTACTAATTTAAAAATTCAAAAGCATGAAACTTGTAATTCAATTACTCCTTTGGATTGTAATAATCTTTTTGGGATACCTCGTTTTTAACGCAGTGTATGAACCAATCCAATTTAATAAAGTTAAAGAAAAACGTTACGCCAAAGTAATTGAGCGACTCGTGGACATTCGTGCTGCACAATTAGCGCATAAAGAAGTTACCGGAACCTTTGAAAAAGATTTTGACAAATTGATCCGTTTTATTGATACTGCCGAGTTTGTTTTGACCCAAAGACGGGACACTACCTATTTAGATGCCGAATATCGCAAAGCATATGGAGTAGACAGATATAAAGAGGATATTGTTATTGACACCTTAGGAACTGCTTCAATTAAAGATTCGTTGTTTAAGAATTCCGATCGTTATAAAGAAATGATGAATGTGCCTGTTGAAGGAGTCGATGCAAAATTTGAAATGAATGCAGGGTTTGTTGAAAAAAATAATTTCAAATTTCCTGTTTTTGAAGCAAAAGTGAACAAAGGCGTGATCTTACATGATCAGGATAAAGATTTGGTAATGCAGGAAAAACAGGTTGTATCTGTAGAATCTGTAAATGGTGAATTTATTAGGGTTGGCTCAATGGAAGAAGTTAACACCAATGGTAACTGGCCAAAAGTTTATGGTGCAAACTAAAAAGGAAGATATAAAATTATTAAAGTTGTCCATTCAAGTTCGCTTGGATGGACTTTCTTTTTGTGTCCTAAATTGCGGGACCAACGAAATTGTTTGGTACAAAAGGCAAGATTTTCCGAAAGAGTACAATCCTGTAAAAATTTTGGAAAAGATTGCAATTCTTTATCAAAATGAAAAAGAATTGCAAAATCATATAGATGAAGTGGTGCTGCTTTTCTCAAACGATTTGTACAGCCTGGTGCCGGAAGCCTATTTTATGGAAGAGGAAGCCTCCAATTATTTAAAATTCAACACCAAAATTTTAAAGACCGATGTGGTGGCACATGATGTTATTGCCAACAAACAATTGGTAAACGTGTACATTCCCTATGCCAATATTATCAATTATTTTTTTGATAAGTATGGCGAATTTGAATACAAACACAGTATTTCGGTCTTGACTGAAGCTGTTCTGGAACTCAATTCCGGAGAGGGAACAACCGCTTATTTAAACAATTTTACCGATTATTTTGATTTGGTAGTTGTGAAGAACAACAAACTCTTGCTTTGCAATACCTTCAGTTACGACACAAAGGAAGATTTTATTTATTATTTGCTGTTTACCGCAGAACAATTGGAATTGGATCCATCTCAATTTGAACTCTGTTTCTTGGGTGACATATCAAAAGAGTCCCCATTATATGCAATTACGTATAACTACATTAAAAATATCCATTTTTTAGAACCCGGTTTTGAGATAAAACCGGAAGACAAAAATACCGGGGAATTTCAACGGGAAGCTTTTATTTTATTAAAATCATTAGAATGCGAATAATATCCGGTCAACACAAAGGAAGAAGAATAACAGCGCCCAGAAAGTTGCCAGTGCGCCCAACCACTGATATGGCCAAAGAAGCTTTGTTCAATATCCTGAACAACAGGTTACATTTTAATGATTTGGAGGTATTGGACCTTTTCTCCGGCACAGGGAATATTTCGTACGAGTTCAGTTCCCGCGGAGCCGGATCAATTACAGCTGTTGACCAGGATTTAGATTGTGTGAAATTCATTAAAAAAACCGCTTCAGAATTAGATATGGACATCACCGTGATCAAAAGCGATGTTTTTAAATACCTTGAACGGGCGCCAATTAAAACCGATCTGGTATTTGCAGATCCACCTTACGAGTTTGATGACACACAGTTTAAAAATATAGCAGAACTGGTCTTTGAAAAAAATATCCTTAACGAAGACGGACTATTGATAATTGAACATTCAAAACATACCGATCTTTCCTCTTTGCAAAACTTTAACGAGGCGAGAAGGTATGGAAATTCGGTTTTTAGTTTTTTTAAACCTAATTTTGAGGAATGACACCAATATTGAGAACCATTGAATTAGAATTTACCATTCTCGAATTCCATAAGAATTTCGTGGTTTCCAGAGTGCGTGAAAATGTTGTTCTCAGTAAAAAACAGGTTTTTGATCTTATAGATGCCTGTTCCGGTCATTATGAACACAAAAATTTTGTTTATATCTCTAAAAGGATCCATAATTACAATGTAGATCCCACTGTATATTTAAGTTTGGACAAAGTGGAAAACCTGGCCGGGATTGCCATTGTGAGCGATAAAACTTCTTCTTTAAATATGGCGCAGTTTGAAAAAAGCTTTTCAAAAATACCTTTTGAAATATTTATTGAGTTGGACGATGCCATAAATTGGACTCATAAGATCCTAAAAAATAAAAAAGCAGGCCTGTAATCCGGATTCTGTTCCTCTTAAAACAACAGGAAATTTCTCCCCTGTTCTTTCAAAAATTCCTTATCATTTATCTGAAATTTTTGTTGCCAAAAATTTTTAGCTGCCTACCCTCCGACAACGGGCGGGCTACCCTTAAATGCCGGTATACATGGCATT
>Ga0307487_1001025_pt1 | contig 20553 bp, 6 predicted proteins | sample CBIW12metaG_FD_203665 | JGI IMG/M metagenome (GOLD analysis project Ga0307487, IMG submission 203665) | Sea-ice brine microbial communities from Beaufort Sea near Barrow, Alaska, United States - CBIW 1.2 | ecosystem: Environmental > Aquatic > Marine > Coastal | place: USA: Alaska | collected... | reverse complement strand
TGGCACCCCTACTTCAGAAAACAGATCTCAAGGATGTTTCAAAACACTCCAGTTTTAATGTTGCTGGCGAAAAAGAAAAAGATGCGGGCTATTTACATATGAATGCCTACAGGATGGGTTTAAACATTAAACAGCAGGATAACCTATTGCTGTCCCCGGAAATGTTTAGCCGGGTTAAAAACGGCGGTTTAAACCGTAAGGCGACATGGTCTGAGAAAGCTTCACAATGGCCGGTTTACAATTCCATAAAAAATGATAAACATGCTGCAAGCGAACACCCCATGGTTTGGGGAGAGATTGAGATTTAAAGAATATAAAAGGCACAATCAGAAATAAAATGTAATTCAATAAAAATCCAGACTGAATGAGCAATTTTTGGAAAATATCAGGAATTCCACATAAAGGTTGGGTTTTAGAATATGTTTATGACATTAGAGAAGATGGCCATTCAATCGATGAAGATGAATATGAAACTTGTATGATGTGCAATTATGAAAGAATAAGATATGTTCACGTAGTAACCCATAAGGATGTGGGAGAAGAATTTAGAGTTGGTTGCATCTGTGCGGAAAAAATGACAGATGATTATGTGAAGCCAAAAAAACACGAACAAAGCTTAAGAAATAAATCTCAAAGATGTATTAATTGGTTGAAAAAGGAATGGAAGACAAGTAAAAATGGTAATTTTTATTTGAAAGTGAAAAAACATCATATTCTGATTTATAAGGATAAAAAATCAAGCAAATTCAGATGCAAGATTGGGGATTACTTTGGGAAAAAACAATTTGACACTCTTGAGCTTGCCAAAATAGCAGTATTTCACGGAATAGAATATTTTAAAGAAAAATATGAATGGTGAAAAGAAGTACATAACACTTCGTCACATAGCATGAAAAGCATTTTTTTTTCCACTCAAGTTGAGCTATTTTTTTGTTTGTTTTTGATGATTGAAACGTTGCATTACAGGACAATTCATATAACTAATTATGGCAATAGTCTTGATTTGTAATATTTGTTGTACCTGTTAATTATTCTTTAATTTAAAGTTTAGGATTTAATTTATCAGTAACTTCCTGTATGCCTTATAGTTACCTGTCATAAGCCAACACATCAGCAAAATATAAAGAGTTGCAACCAGACACATATGCAGCCACAATTTGGCACATTTGCTTTTGCTCCAATGCTAAAAATTAAAAAGATGGAAGAACAATCACAAAATAAGTCATCTTCTCAAATCCTCAAAACAGACGGAGGAAAAACAAAATCGAATGCTATTGAGATTCCTTCAATCACTTTACCTAAAGGTGGAGGAGCAATAAAAGGCATTGATGAAAAGTTTTCAGTGAATGCGGTAAATGGCACTTCTTCGTTTTCTATTCCACTTCCATTTTCACCTGCCAGAGGTGCATCGCCTTCAATAGGTTTATCCTATAGCTCGGGGGCAGGCAATAGCATTTTTGGGTTGGGTTGGAATTTAAGCTTAAGTTCCATCAAGCGGAAAACCGACAAAGGACTACCCCAATATTTGGATGCCGTTGATTCGGATACCTTCCTGTTTTCTGAGGTTGAGGATTTAGTGCCTGAGTTTAAGAAGAACTCGGACGGAAGTTTTCAACTGGATATTGTTGGTGAATATATCATTAATGAAAGAGACTCTTCCGACGGACTTTTTGCCATCAGAAATTATAAGCCTAGAATTGAAGGACTATTTGCAAGGATAGAACGCTGGACGGAAAAAGCAAACGGAAGAATCAAGTGGCGTGTTATCAATAAGGAAAATAGCACCACACTTTTTGGCTGGACGGATAATTCTATCATTTCAAATCCTGATGATTCTACCAAAATATATGAGTGGCTTCCTGAATTTATATTTGACGATAAAGGAAACTGTTCTCATTTTGTTTATAAAAAGGAAGACAATATTGGATTTGATGAATCTTTACTACACAACCGCAATCGACTAATAAGTGGCAATATCACTTATACCAATCTCTATATTGACAAAGTTCTCTACGGTAATAAAATTCCTTACAAACAATTTGATGATGCCTTTCCAAATGAAACAGATTACATGTTCCAAACTGTTTTTGACTATGGAACATTATTAATCAATGATTCTATTGAAACAATCAACAACTGGGATTTTAGACCCGATGCTTTTTCGGATTACAAAGCAGGTTTTGAAATGAGAACAACCCGGATTTGCAAACGAGTTTTGTTGTTTCATGTATTTGAGGAGTTGGCACTAAGGCCAGATAAATCAGATAAAAAAACACTCATAAAATCTGTAAATTTTGAATATGACACTTCATCCGAGCAGGATTTTACATTTTTAAAATCTATAGACTCGAATGGTTATATTAAAAAAGCAGATGGAACTTATTCCCATAAAAAACTCCCACCCATGGAGTTTGAATACCAAAAGCATGATTGGAGCAATGAAGTAAAAGTGATTTCATCCGATGCTTTGATTCATGCACCTGTCGGATTGGATGAGCAACAATACCAATTCACTGATTTATTTAGCGAGGGATTATCAGGTATATTAACAGAACAAGCAAACGGCTGGTACTACAAACACAATTTGGGAGGAGGCCAATTTGAGCAGGCCAAACTTGTTTCTCCCAAACCATCTTTTGCCGGACTTGGCAGACAGTTACAACTAGCCGATTTGGATGCTGATGGTGGCAAACAATTGGTCAGTTTTGATACTGAGCCAAGAGGGTATTTTGAACTGGACGATGATAATGAATGGAAAGGGTTTAGATCATTCAACGCACTTCCTAATATAGATTTTGGTGATCCCAACACCCGAATGCTGGATTTGAATGGCGATGGCAAACCCGAAGTCGTAATTTCAGAAGATAATGTTTTTACCTGGTATGCATCAGAAGGTAGAGATGGCTTTGCGGCTGCTCAAAGTACGTTAAAACCTTTTGACGAGGAAGCTGGTCCGCACATAATTTTTGCCGATACAAAACAAACCATCTATTTGGCCGATATGACTGGTGATGGAATGACGGATATTTTGCGAATTCGAAATCGTGAAGTTTGCTATTGGCCGAATTTAGGATACGGGAAATTCGGGGCAAAAGTAGCTTTGGACAATGCTCCCGTCTTTGATCATCCGGATGCATTTAATCCATCATACTTGAGATTGGCGGATATAGATGGTTCGGGCACATCAGATATTATTTACTTGGGTAAAAACAAATTTAGCTGTTGGAAAAACCTAAGCGGAAATCGTTTTAGTACCACTCCATTTGAAATTGACTCCTTTCCTGAAATTCACTCACAAGCTAATATTACCGTAACCGATTTGTTGGGAAACGGCGTAGCCTGCATCGTATGGTCTAGTCCTTTGTCCAAAGATTCCAATGCCCCTCTGAAATATATTGACCTGATGAACAGCAAGAAGCCACACATCATGATTTCTTACAAAAATAATTTAGGCAAGGAGGTATCATTGGAATATACACCTTCCAACAAATTCTATATTGATGATAAGCTTGCCGGAAAACCCTGGATAACTAAATTACATTTTCCCGTTCATTGCGTTTCCAAAACCACTACCGAAGATAAAATATCAGGATATAAGTTTGTAAGTGAATACAAATACCATCATGGCTATTACGACCATCCGGAAAGGGAATTCAGGGGTTTTGGGATGGTAGAACAAATAGATGCTGAAACCTTTGAGCATTGGACAAAAAGCGGAGCATCAAACATTACTGATGCAACTTTGCATCAGGAGCCAGTAGTTTCTAAAACCTGGCACCATACAGGAGCTTTTTTGCAAAAAGATAAAATCCTTAATCAGTTTGCTAAAGATTATTGGTACGAGGAAATAGAAAGACAAGGTTTTACTGTTACCCATCATGAAGTTGCGTTGCCTGATACTCGATTAGTTTCTGCTCCAGGAATAGCCCCAACAATCCTTGACCATCTTTCTGTTCAGGAATGGCAGGAGGCATTGAGAGCCTGCAAGGGAATGGGACTGCGTTCGGAAACTTTTGCCAAGGATGCCATAAAGTTTGGGAACACTCCGGCAGCTATACAAAAGGAACTCACTCCCTTTTCAGTTGCAACTCATAACTGTGTCATTGAATTGTTACAACCAAAAGGAAAAAACAAACATGCTGTTTTTGTAGTGAAAGAAAGCGAGGCGATTACTTATAGCTACGAAAGAAATTCAGAAGATCCCAGAATAGCCCATAGCCTGAATATCAAACTAGATGAATATGGCAACGTGTTGGAATCGGCTTCGGTGGTATATCCAAGATTGGTTGCTGATAATTCACTTCCAATAGAAACCCAACAAGATCAGGCAAAGCCACCGGTTATTGTTTATTCCAAAAACCAATTTACAAACGATATATTGGGTGATGATGTCTATCGTTTACGATTGCCTTCTGAAGTAAAAACATATGAACTGAAAGGCGTTTCGAAAATCAATACGTATTATACCCCAAGTGACTTTAAGGACATACTTTCTGATGTAAAATCAAATACTGCTTTTTATCATGAAATAATTAAGCCATTAGTTGGTAGCAAAGCCCAAAAAAGGGTAATTGAGCATGTTCGAAGCAAATATCTTAAAAATGACTTAAGCGGTACATTGCAGTTGCATAAACTGGAATCCCTTGCTTTACAGTATCAAAACTACCAATTGGCTTATACACCTGAATTGCTTACAGATATTTATTCTGCAAAAGCAACTGATATAGACTTAGGGAATCTGATGGCAGAAGGTAAATTTTCACATTCCATTGATGAAAATGGTATTGAAGATGCCAACTGGTGGATTCGTTCGGGCACCACACAATTTAAACTAGTAGCCGAAAATTTAACGGATGCACAAAACCGTTTTTTTTCACCTATTTCTTATACCGACCCATACGGAGCCATTACCAAAGTAAAATACTATGGAAATTATTTTTTGTTTATCGAAGAAACAGAAGATGTATTAGGAAACAGATCGGGTGTGGTAAGTTTTAATTTCCGCACCCTATCTCCCAATAGAATGAGAGATATTAATGGCAACTTTTCTGAAGCTATTAGTGACGAATTGGGCTTGGTAAAAGCAGTTGCGGTGATGGGCAAAGGTAATGAGGCAGATGAACTCACGGGTATTTTAGAAATAACAGATGCAGCAGAGTCAGCAGCTATTCTTGACTTTTTCCAAGCCCCGGATTCCGTTCAACTCACTACTATTGGAAAGAGTTTATTAAATCGTGCCTCTTCACGATTTGTCTATGACTTCGAAGTTTATTCTAATTCTGGAAAACCTGCCGTGGTGGCTGCAATTACAAGGGAACAACATTTTCAGCAATTAGCAGATTCCCCTGTTCAGATAGGCTTTGAATATTCAAATGGTATTAGTGAAGTAGTCATGAAAAAAGTGCAGGCAGAGCCAGGTATTGCCAAAAATGTAGTTGTAAATCCAGACAGTACCATAACAATATCCGAGATAAATACTGCTACTATCTCCCCCAAACAACTCCGCTGGATTGGAAACGGCAGAACCATCAAAAACAATAAAGGCATTGCGGTAAAACAATATGAACCTTATTTTTCGGTAACCTGGAATTACGAAGATTATAAAGAATTGGTTGAAACTGGTGTAACACCCATAATGTATTACGATGCAGCAGGCCGATTGATCAATACCGAAAGGCCCGATGGCGCTTTCTCCAAAGTGGAATTCGATTCGTGGAAACAAACAATTTACGATGCTAATGATACCATTCTTGAGTCTTCGTGGTATCAGAACCGAACTAACCGCCTCATTGATCCAGAACTTCTGGCAGAAGGGAAAGACCCCGGCAGAGAAAAACTCGCTGCGGACAAAGCTGCCAAACATGCCAATACGCCAAACGTTTTGCATTTCGATACGCTTGGAAGACCTGTATTATCTATTGACATCAATAAAAATATTACGACCGAAGCGGACGAGTTTTACCATACACAAATAAAACTCGATACCGAAGGCAACCTGAGAACAGTTACCGATGCCAGAGGGAATACCGTCATGCGATACAAATACGATATGCTGGGCAACCTGGTTTATCAAAACAGTATGGATGCCGGGCAGCGGTGGTTGCTGACAAACATTTTAGGTAACCCCTTACGCACCTGGGATGAACGAAACCATGAGTTTCAGTATTTCTATGACATTGCTCAAAGACCGACCCATAGTAAAGTAATGGGTGGTGATGGAAAAAAAGCAGATGGTTCAGATGATCCACTAGATAGTATTTTTGATAGGGTCATTTATGGAGAAAGCCTTTTAACAGGATACAGATCGGAGGCAAACCGGTTTAATGAAGCTACTTTACAAGTCAGAAATATCTTTGGACAAGTTATTCAGCATTACGATACAGGAGGATTAATAGATACCCCTGAGTATGATTTTAAAGGACAGCCTTTAGACGCTACCCGAAAACTATTTAGAAAATACAAAGAGGTTACCAATTGGATAGATGCCAATTTAGCGAGCGATTTGGAAACGGATTCAATTAAGTTTATTACGGAGACCGATGCTTTAGGAAGAATCACCCAACAAATTGCCCCCGATGGCAGCATCATAAAGCCCTCCTACAACGAGGCAGGGCTGTTGGATGGCGAATCTGTCTTGCATCCCGGAGCAGCAAGCCCTTCCGTTTACATCAAAGACATTGACTACAACGAGAAAGGGCAACGCAATAAAATCATTTACGGCAATGATGTAAGCGCTAAATTTTATTTTGACAAAGAAACCTTTAGGCTTAAAAGGTTAGAAAGTAAACGGTTAAATGGCGAAGTCTTGCAAAATCTGTTCTATACTTTCGATGCAGTGGGAAATATTACTCATATTGAGGACAAAGCGATTCCTATCAGTTTCTTCGCTAATTCAATAATTGAGCCTATCAGCGAGTATACCTACGATGCTCTATATCGCCTGATAGAAGCGACAGGAAGAGAAAATAATGAGGCTCTTTCTTTTGGAACCTGCGACAATTGGAACGCCCAGCCCTTTATGCACTCCATGAATCCTGGTGACCCGATGGCGGTGCGCAATTATACCCAACGCTACCAATATGATGCAGTAGGAAACATCATGGAAATAAAACACTTGGCTACTGGTGGTAACTGGACTAGAGGGTATGAATATGAAACTTCCAACAACCGTTTGAAGCAAACATTTATTGGAGACAATGGCAATCCTGCCAATTATACAAAATACAAACACCATGCAAAGCATGGCTTCATGGAAGAGTTGCCTCATCTGGAGAAAATAAGTTGGAATTTTAAGGAAGAAGTAATGCTGACTACCAGACAGCATTGTACCGAAGATAATATTCCTGTTATTACCTATTATCAATATGATGGTAGCGGACAACGCATTCGAAAAATAACCGAAAACCAGGCTGCAGCAGGAGGCCTGCCTACAAAAAAAGAAGAACGCATATATGTTGCTGGTTATGAGTTGTACAAAAAACACAGCGGCCCAGATGCAGGATTGGAAAGAGTAAGCCTGAGCCTGATGGATGAGGGACACCGTTTTGTAATGGTAGAAACCCGAAACAATGTTGACGATGGAACTGAAAAACAATTAGTACGTTACCCAATGCACAATCACCTGGGCTCTGCTGCTTTGGAATTAGATGGATCCCTGGAGGCGAAAGTAATTTCGTACGAAGAATTCCATCCTTTTGGTACCACTGCTTATCAAGCAATAAGCGCAGTCATAAAATCTGCCGCCAAACGCTATCGCTATACTGGCATGGAACGCGATGAAGAAACTGGTCTGGAATACCATAGTGCAAGGTATTATTTGCCGTGGCTTGGGAGATGGTTGAGTTCGGATCCAATAGGTATTGGGGATGGAGTGAATGTTTATACTTATTGTAGTGATAATCCCATAATGTTTAATGATAAAAACGGACGTCAAGCAGATGATGGTCCAACTACAAGTTTTGGTCTAACCCTAGATTTTGAAGGGGGGTTAGAGGTTGGTCCGTTTTTAAATTTACCAGGGCCAATGGATTCTAACCCAAACTTGTTTTCTCCTTCTTTGCAATCAACAAGTTGTTATGGTACACACCCAACTTTAGGTGTATACATGGAATTAGGAATTGGTGCAGAGTGCAGGTCATCTGCTATATCACCAATAGATTCAGCGACAAACTCAAGCCCATCTATTACAGAATCTCAACCTTCTACACAGACACCTGCAACTGATGATTCTGTGGGTGAACCAGGTACTTGGGAAAGTTTAATTCCTGTTTGGGGTTCTGGCCGTGAATCTTTAAACCACTTTCAACATGGAAATTATGGACGAGGAATATTATGGGGTGCATTGGCTATTGCCGATGTATTTTTGGTAAAAGCAATAGTAGTTGGTGGTGGAAGACTTTTGTTTAGAACAGGGGCTACTCTTCTGACACGAGAAACGGAATCGGTTGCAGCTAGAGCAACAATAACAGGTTTAGAAGGAGCTCCATCATTAACTGTTGAAGCCTCCGAAAGATTACTTGCCGAATCTTCCGAAGCGGTTTGGCGAAGTTCCGGTTTTGGTTCTGGCGCAGAGGTTGCTGAATTAGGCGGATGGTGGGCAAAAAGAACAGGGCCTGGAAATGCATTTGTTAGAAATTTTGGGGCTATGGGAATTGAAGCTCAGGAACAAGGTTTGGCAAGACTTGGTAATTTAGGTACTGAATTCTTTATGCGCGAAGGAATCCTGTTCACAAGATCAGCTGGTGAAGTACCCAGAGCATTTAGTCTCACTTTCGCCAACAGTTGGGGTAGAGGCTCAATGAGATTAGGTACTATTTTTAATGATATAAGACCAAGAAATATGGGTGTTGGAGGTTTAATTTTCGACCCTACTTTAAATCCTGCACTTCATAGTTTATGGTGGACAAGTGTTTACGGTATGCCTAGGTCAGGAGCTTCAATATTAGAAAATACAGATTAAATGCCCAATTTATTAAAATTAGCATAAAAAATGGAAAACATCAGGGAAACAACAATCAAAAACCCGACCCCCAACACCGTCCTCGGTAAAGTAAGAGATACCAATGGTCGCACATTGACAAATCTTAAAGTAGCCATCTATGATGTAGATATGCGGGAGTGTCAAGCTTTGTTTTACTCATTCAACGCTTCATAAAACAAAACCCCTCGATAGAACAGAACTAAAAAATAAATATTAAAAACACATACTATGAATAAGGTAACATTTCCGCTTAAAAAAAGCGACATAGGTTCCAAAGTAACCGACCTTCAAGATGCCTTAAAACTGATGCTCGAACGGGAAGCAATTTATCCCAACAATCCACGTGCCCGTACTGCGCTATTGGGAAGGTTGGTATCAGAGCGCGAAACCAAAACCTACAGTATCTACACTGTTAATGCAGTAAAACAGTTCCAGGAAGAGCGAAACCTTCGACCAGATGGTTTGGTGGGCGGGCAAACCGCAGATGCCATTAATACTGTACTGGAAAGATGGGGAAATCTTGAACAACCCGACAAAGAAAATCTCAATAAAATTAGCGGCTTGGTTATCAATAGTAATGGAGTTGCCCAAAGCGAATATATTACTGAGGTTTTTGTTGTAACCCTGGAAAAAAATATTTCGTTAGGAAAAACCCAAACGAATATAAACGGGGAGTATTCAATTTCATATAAAAATCCGATACGTGATGCGCCCGATATTCAGGTTATTGCTTATCAGAAAGGGGACGAAAAAAATGTAAGTCGTTCTCTTACAAAATACAATGCTTCTGCAATTGAAATACTTGATGTAATTGTAAATGTTGCAAAGCAGCGGAATGTTTCTGAATTCAATCAAATTTTACGCGATGCACAGGCACAACTTGGAAGGGTGAAATTGAGCGAATTAAAAGAAGACGAAAACGTGCAACAAATTTCTTTTTTATCGAACAAAACTGGATGGGACGGTAGAATTACCGCGATGCTTGCCACTGCGCACAAACTGGGCGAGCAGTTAAAACTCGATCCTTCGCACGTGTATGCATTGTTACGTTCCGGCGTTGAGGGATCCGCCGAAGCCCTACTTTCAGTGTCCCTTGCATCTGCCGAAACCTCATTAAAAACTGCAATCGAAAAAAACATCATCCCAAATACAGGGGATATTAAGGAAACCTTGAATAATTTAAGCGCCCAATCGGTAAATTTTGTGCTAACAAACAAACCATTTGCATCGGTTTCGAGCATGGACGAAATGCTGGGCCTGCAATTAAAAGAGTCACAAAAAAAAGTTTTTGTACAAACTTACAAACAGGTAGGCAACAATTCTGCCAAACTTTGGACAACGCTTCAGCAAAAGGGCTTTTCTAAAGAGGTGATTTTAAAATTACAGATAGACGGGAAATTGGGTTTTTTAACCGGGAACAATGTACCGTTAATGAAGAACATATACAGGAATTTCAGGATTACAAATGAGGTTGAATTGGTTAGCAGTGGACTGTACAAACCCGAAGAATGGAAAAGGCTGATTGGCGCTGAAATTCCTGAAGGTCTTACTGCCGATGAATATGCCTTACACCTTGCCCGTCAGGTAGAATTAAGTTTTCCGACTGCAATAGTTGCCGAGAGGTTAAAACGATCTGAAATAAATTTGGGTGAAAATGTACCCAAGGATGAACTTGTTAGCTTTATCACGGCAAATCAATCGAAATATATTATTGGAAAACAACCTGTAAAAACATGGGATGGTTTTGATAAATTGAGTGTTCCGGCCAAAACTGCCGCCAAAACCTACGAAAGGTTGTATCAAATTACTCCTTCCGATCATGCGATGACGGTGCTGGCCAACAAACAGATTTACTCGGCCTACCAAATTGCAAAATATACAAAAAACGAATTTCTTGCAGCGCATGGCGACAGTTTCACCGACATGAAACAAGCTGAACTTACATACACAAAAGCAAATGAAGTTTACAGCGCCTCGCTTGGCATTGCAACTACCTATATTTCAAGCCGTACTATGCCAAATGTGTATGCAATTACTGGCACTTTGGAGCGGGTACAAAACGAAACAATTGCGTACCCCACGCTTGAGGAACTTTTTGGGAACATGGATTACTGCTCATGCGAACATTGTAAATCGGTTTTAAGTCCGGCAGCCTATTTTGTCGAATTGATGCAGTTTATTGATTTAAATGATGTCCCGCACCTTAAATCGAACCCGATCGATGTTTTGTTGGAACGACGGCCCGACATCCAGCATATTCAGTTAACCTGCGAAAACACAAATAAAGCATTGCCTTACATCGATTTGGTAAACGAAATACTTGAATACTACATTATTAACGGCAACCTCACCGATTTAAAAGGCCACGATGTTACCGATGAAATTACCCAAAGCGAACTACTTGCTGAGCCACAATTTGTTGAAGAGTCGGCCTATGATTTGCTCAAAACAAAAGTTTACCCCTACAATCTTCCGTATCACCAGCCACTTGAAATTTTGCGGAACCTTTTTCAAATCTGGGATATCTCTTTGGAGGGTGCGTTAAGTGTTTTTTCCACATCTCTATCATCAAGAAAAGAAGCCTTGGGTTTGAACGAAGAAGAGTATAAAACACTTACCGACATTACATTTAAAAATCTAGCGGCATATTTCGGTCAGCCTGAAGGGAATACACTTGCACAATTTAATGCCGCCGTTGCTGATGGAAAAACTTTTTCAAGGACTGTTGGGATTAGTTATGAAGACCTGGTTGTTTTATTAAAAACCAATTTTATCAATCCGGGATATTCAATTGTACCGTTATTTCAGAAACTGAATATCAATTTGGTTGATTTACAGAAGTTTTATGAAGGTACGATTACCGATGATCAATTGGATGCCCTTATTCCTGTCGAAATTATACAAACCGATTATGAAGGCAATATAAAACAGTGGTTAAGGAATCGCGAGCAACTAATTATGGGTTTGATTACCCTTACCGATGTTGGCAGCGAAGCCGCCGAATGTAATTTTGCCTTGGTTGAATTGCGTTATGCCCTGCCCGACAATGCGGCCAACCAGTTAACGGCAACTGCATATCATAAATTCCACCGTTTCCTGCGGATTTTAAGAAAAACAGGGTGGGGGATTGAAACACTTGACGATTTGTTAAAAGTGATGTTGCCAATTCCCTCGGAACAAATTACCGATGTAAATATCGATGAAACATTTGTTACAGTTTTAAACCGGCTGTCAAATTTTAAAAAACTGGCCAATCTATTATCTTATTCCGAAAAGAAATATGCCGGTCTTTTAATGGTGTTGGACTCAGGCCTGGCCTTGTCGCTAAGGATTGAACAATGCGCCAAAATACTTAAACTGAGCATCCCTGATTTGTTGGAACTTTCGGCAATAACAGGTGTCGATTTTCTGGTCAACGATTTTGAAACTGATGAACCCTCGTTACAAAAGTTAATCGTAGTTGCCAAAAGTCTAAAAGCACAATCGCTTAAAGTGGTTGATTTAGCATACATTTTACATCATGTGGATTTAAATGGAAAACTTACCCCAATCGATGAATCGCTGTTAAAAAACATCAAAATATTGCGGACTGTAATAAATACAGTTGAAACCGAAAATAGCATCGCCCCCGATAATGCCGATTTCAATTTCGCGAAAAGCAAAATGTTATTGGTTTACGATGCCCAAACTACTGATGAGTTTTTTGGTTTGTTGCTGAATACAAAAACATTCTCAGCGCCATTTATTACCGATGAAGAAAGTTTGCCAGCCCCCCTTTTATCAACAGACCCAAACCTTGGTTTCGACCCGTTTAAAAAGGAATTGTTTTATTCGGGAATTCTTTCAAATCAAAATAAATTATTTCTTGAAACTTCCGCCGATGCTTTGGTTTTGTCCGATGTGGAAATAATAACCACCCAACCTCAATTGAATACGTTTATTTCTGATTTGAAAACCGCTTTAAACAGCATTGAAACAAACAGCAACGCCGACCTTCTTGCATTCGGCACAATTTTCCCCGATTTAAAAGCCATTTACGACAATGTAAAACTCGAATTAACACCATCGGCTCAGGCGCAAAAGCTTGTAACCCTGGTATTACCCGAATTGAAAAGTAAATTGAAAAAGAATGTGTTACAACAGGCTTTATCCGGAATTTTGAAATCGGACCCTGACACGGTAAATGTTCTAACGTCACAAAAAGAAATTGTTAAATCAGCTGCAATAGCCTCCGAAGCTGTGCTATTCGATTTCACCCAACTGGAACAAAAAGTGGTGTTCAACAACAATCAAACCTACCAGTTTTATATCGATGTGCCAGTTAGTGATGATTATCTGCTGTACATTTCGGCGCCCGAAAACACGGTTGTAACCTTGAATGTTGACAATCAAACAATCATCAATAATGTAACTGTTGACGCAAACAAAGAGGTGAAAAATTCATCTCCTTTGTCTTTAAAAACAGGCACGCTAATACCGGCAGAGTTGACAATTTCTGCATTGCCGGTTGGCGAGCAGGCCCATATATTGTGGCGGACAAAAGGTATTGCCAAAACTACCATTCCTGAACATAATATTTACGGGGCCGACAAAGTGAATTTCGCCAAAACCTCGCTAATTAGGCTTTCCAAAGCATCGCAGGTTCAACGCTTGTTTAAGTTTACCCCTTTTGAATTGGAGTATTTTGCTTCAACAAATTCCGAAACAAAAGACTTTCTGAATCACCTGGATACAGACGGCTCAATTTCGGGTGTCGATTTGATTGCGCTCTGGAAAAAATTCGAATTGCTTGTATATTTCAATTCTCTTAAAAAAGAAAACGAACCCGAAGACAATACCTGGTTGCAGGTTTTGCTCGATCCTTCGGTATTAAACGCTCAAGGCAATTTGTTGCTCGAAAGTTTCAACCTCTGGCAGGAATCCGATTTGACAGGAATATTAACTCATTTTGCATTAAACCGTTCAGACCTTTCAAAATTAAGCGAATTTAAAAAGGTAAAATCTGCGATGGATTTGGTCGCAGCAACGGGGTATTCAGCTTTGCAAATCATTGCCTGGACAACCAATAATCCAACATATTCATTGGTGGCTAACATAAAAGATGCTGTAAAAAACAAAGTAACCGAAGCGGTTTGGCTCGAAACCATGCAATCGGTAAGTGATCCCGTGCGTAATTCGTTACGTGATGCGCTGGTTAGTTACATCCTTCATTATCAAAAACCATCCGCTGAAATTGGGAATACCGACAAGCTTTACGAATATTTCCTAATCGATGTTGAAATGGATGCTTGTATGAAAACCTCGCGTATCAGGCAGGCATTGTCAACCGTTCAGCTATTTATACAACGTTGTTTAATCAACCTCGAACCTTTTGTCGATCCTTCTTCAATCCGGGCAGAACAATGGGCGTGGATGAAAAGGTACAGGGTTTGGGAAGCCAACCGCAAAGTTTTTCTTTACCCCGAAAACTGGTTGGAGCCCGAATTGAGGGACAATAAATCATCACTTTTCAAAGAACTGGAAGGCGAACTGCTTCAGGGCGAGGTTACCGATGAATCGGCTGAACTCGCATTCCTGAATTACCTGAAAAAACTGGATGACATTGCCAAATTGGAAATGGTTGGAATGTACCTGGAGGAAGATGAAGTAAACAACCAGAACGACGACATTTTGCACGTTTTTGGCCGTACCAATGGCAACACGCGGCAATATTATTACCGCCGTTACGAATACGGTTACTGGACACCCTGGGAAAAAGTAAGCCTGAATATCGAAGGTGAGCATGTATTCCCTGTAGTTTGGCGAAAACGACTGTTTGTATTCTGGTTAAATATTTTTGAAAAACCGGCACCGGTAAGTGGCTCAAAATCAGCCTTAGGTATGCAAAATGATTCGTTGGATACGAATGCGAAGAAAAATGTAGAAATCAGTATGAGTTGGGGCGAATATTATAAAGGTAAATGGACTTCACCAAAATCTACCGATGTGAAAAAGCCGATGGTATTGAGTAGTCTATTGAATTTTGATAGCAATAAGTTATTGGTTTACGGCAGGATTGAAAAATCTGAAAATCCTACTGGAAAATTCAGGGAACGGGTGGTATTTGATATTCAATACGGAGTTTTGAGGTATAGTTCTAAAATCGGATATTACGGAAAGGGTGGCAAATTAACATTCACAACTAAAAATGCCCCTCCATATCTTGAGGAATCAATGCACGACAGTGATTTAGTGAACCAGTTGTCAAATCCAAATAAAAAGCTATTTAACAACCCGTATGAAAGTGGAACTAACAAATCGGAACTTTTCAATAACAGGATTTTAATGCCCGGCAAAAATTTTAAAGTAAATGTAAAACAACCTTCTGGTGCTTCTACTGCAGAAAAAACTGAAAGTGTGTTGGCCAAGAAATACATGTTGACTGATGATTTCACCATTTTGCCATTAATGCATCCGGTTGAAAACCAGTTTGAAGCCCCACTATCATATGCCGACGAACACAGTACATTTTTTGTAAAACCCGATGAAAATGTCTTTTTATCTATTGGGAGTTTCATTGATTATTACCCAATCTTAGAGACACCTGTTCTAATCGAAATTCCGCCATTGATAGAAAAACCCATTAAAAATTGGATTCCCGAAGAAATATTAAATATTGACGATAAAGTGATTGCCGGTAATAATCCCTGGGAAAAGAATACGTCACAAATTAATGTCAACACGAACTACACAAAAGTACTTGCTACTTCGCAAACTTTCGCTTTTGGCGATACAAAATTTGGGGCTGGGGGAAAAATTGCAATTACAGCTCAAAACATTATTAATCAATAAAAACTCAAAGTCATGGCTTACGAAACAAATTTTCATAATACTGAGATAGTAAATGTTAGAGTTTCTGATTCTTACAAAAACTGGGTTGTAAAGAAAAAACCAAATAGGGAGATAAAATACAAGTTTTCAACGCATTATCACCCCTACACCGATGAGTTGATAGAAAAGCTTAATCGCGATGGTTTGCCGGCTTTGCTCGATGCAAAATACCATGAATCCCTGGCTCAAAACCTGACCAATTGGTACTCACCGGGGAGTTTTGCACTTTCACCTTTTCTAAAAGAGGAGATAGATGTGAGCGACGATGGGCCGTATTCCGTTTACAACTGGGAGCTTTTCTTTCATGCACCGCTCACAGTTGCCGTGCATTTAAGTAAAAACCAGCGTTTTGATCAGGCGCAAAAATGGTTTCATTTTATTTTCGATCCTACTAGTAACGACAAAACTGTTCCTTCGCCACAGCGGTTTTGGAAGTTCCTGCGGTTCAGGAATGAGACAAAAACCGAGTTTATCCAGAAAATGCTCACGGAACTTGCAAAGGGGGAGGACAACGAACTGAAGCAGCGGATGGAAAAAAGCATTCAGGCCTGGCGTGACAAGCCTTTTCAACCTCACGTAATTGCCCGTACCCGTTATTTGGCTTACCAAATCAATGTGGTTATGAAATATTTGGACAATCTGATTGCATGGGGCGACAACCTTTTCAGGCAAGATACAATTGAAACCCTGAACGAAGCGACACAAGTTTATGTTCTTGCTGCCAATATTCTGGGGCCAAAACCGCAAAAAATACCGCCAAGGGGGAAACGCACTCCAAAGACTTACAGGCAGTTAAAAAATATTGGTATCGATGCCTTTGGAAATGCTTTAATCGATATTGAAAACGATTTTCCATTTAACACAAGCCCAACTTCAGGCAGTTCAGTTGATGAAGGCGCAACGGCTGCAGCTTTTGGTATTGGCCGGACTTTGTATTTTTGTATCCCGCAAAACGACCAATTGCTTACCTACTGGGATACAGTTGCCGACCGGCTATTCAAAATAAGGCATTGTATGAATTTTGAAGGTATAGTGAGGCAACTGCCACTTTTCGATCCGCCAATCGATCCGGGAATGTTGGTAAAAGCAGTTGCTGCCGGATTGGATATTGGAAGCATAATAAACAATATCAACCAACCCTTGTCAACCGTCCGCGGTCCGCTTTTGCTTCAAAAAGCAATGGAAATTTGTAATGAGGTAAAATCGCTTGGTTCTGCCCTGCTTATGGCATTGGAGAAAAAAGATGCCGAAAGTTTGTCGCTTTTGCGCCAGCAACACGAACTGAACATTTCAAAACTTGTACAGGACATTAAATTTTTGCAGTGGAAAGAGTCGGAGGCCGCAACCGAGTCGCTGCTTCGGAGCAGGGCGACAACGTTTGAACGTTACCGCCATTACAAAAAAATACTTGGGAGCAAAGATGCCGATATCGATAAACTCAAGGTAATAGAACTGGCAAGGAAAGAGCTGACAGAAGAAGTTTTTGACGAAGTTTATGGTCAGTTTATTGGTCAGTTTGCAAATGAACTGACGAAAGAAGATTATCGGAAAGAGACATCGGTAGGGGGGTTGATGGAGTTTGCCGGAAATACTGTAACCGGTGTTTTTGGTGGGGAACTTGGGAAAACCCTTCCCTTAAATAAAAACGAAAATGCCGAACTGAATATATTCTTGCCGACTTACGATACATTCAGCACACTTTCAACTGTTTTGAAACTGGTTTCTCCAATTGTGGCGTTGATACCACAATTCGATGCACATGCCACCCCGCTTGGAGTTGGTGCAAAAGTAGGTTTTGGCGGAGTTCAGTTAAAAGGGCTTGCCGACGGGGGCGCCGATATTGCACAAAAAGCTGCCGCTGCATTTCTAAATAACGCTGAACGGGCTTCGAAAATGGCGGGTTACTACCGCCGGGCCGAAGATTATGTTTTGCAGGCAAACGTGGCTTCCAGCGAGTTGATGCAGTACGGACGGCAAATTATATCGTCGCTGATTCGCGAACAAATCACAAAAAAAGAGTACGAAAACCATATAAAACAAATAGAACAGTCGGAAGCGATTCAAGCCTTTTTGCAGGACAAATTTACAAACGAAGAGTTGTATTCGTGGATGCAGGGCGAAATCTCGAATATATATTTTACCTGTTACCAGTTTGCCTTCGATATTGCCAAAAAAAGTGAACAAACATTGAAATACGAGTTGATGCGAAAGGAATTCGACGATTTGGATCTCATTAAATTTGGTTATTGGGACAGCGCCCGAAAAGGTTTGCTCGCTGGAGAATCGCTTTATCTCGATTTGAAACGAATGGAAATGGCCTATCTCGAAAACAACAAACGCGAATACGAACTCACAAAACATGTTTCGCTGCACAGGTTAAACCCAATGGCGCTATTAAAACTAAAAGCCACTGGTTCATGCGAAATTGAAATACCCGAATGGTTGTTCGATTTGGATAGCCCGGGCCAGTTTAACCGGAGGATTAAAACTGTTTCAATCTCAATTCCATGCATTACAGGGCCTTTTACAACAATTCATGCCAAATTATCGCTTTTGCAAAGCAGCATCCGTATTTCGTCTTTAAAGGGCGATGAATACAAACGGTCGGACAGCGAAGATGCACGTTTCCGCGATTTTAACGGGGCAATACAATCGATGGTAACAAGCTCCGCACAAAACGACAGCGGATTGTTCGAAACCAATTTGCACGACGACAAATACCTTCCGTTTGAAGGGGCAGGAGCAATTAGCAGGTGGAAGATTGAAATTCCGAACGATATTCCACAGTTTGATTTTGAAACAATTTCCGATGTAATAATGCACATCCGTTATACCTGCCGCGAAGCTGGGCATTTGAGGCAGGATGCAAGTATTCATGTTAAAGAAGATATCCTTCAGTTAATCGACGGTGGTTTGCTGCAGCTTTTTAACATAAACCATGAATTTGCCAACGAATGGAATTTATTTAAAACCGCCGCAAGTGATCCAACACGCAGTTTCAAACTCAATATCGACAAAAACAGTTTTCCTTATTGGACCAAACCACTCGGAATGGAAGATACAATTACCGTAACTTTTTGCAGTATCGATTGGAAAAAGAACAAACTTACAGTTGCCAACGAAAACATCAATTTTAACGGCGATACAGATACAGGTTGGGATTTGACCGTAGACAATGCTAATCCTGTACCGTTTAATTTCCTCAATAAAATCAGGAAAGAAAACCGGATTGCGTATGTGGTAATTTCATATTTGGCGAAATCTTAAAAAGAGTTGTTTAAAATACTTCTTTTATGCAATTTGGATATTGGAATTGCCACTTGAATTAATCAAACAAGGTTTAAATCAAAACGGCTTACATGTCGCTCTTAATATGAAGCAGGACCTAGCCAACGATTGGCACTTGTTGAAAAAGAATGGTACAATCGACTATACTATTGATAAATCAAGGTTACCTTATATGGTTCAAACCTTTGTTACAACAGAAATAGAAAGTGTAATGTTTGTGGCGAAAGTTAAAGGCAACCCTGCTGCATTCACAATTAATGTAGATGGTGCTGCCGCTAATTTTTCAAGAGTGGATGAGTTAAAACTGTTAACAGGAATTAATTCGGATATTGACTGCCTTAGATTTTTGGAAAGGGCAGCATTTGCCACATATACCTCGGTGCCTGTTGCCCCGGGGTTTTTAGCGTGGTTGCAATGCAGGGAGATGAAAATATCGGCTTTTAAAGCTTTGGCAAGCCTTGTCCTGTCAGTTAAAGAAATAAGGCTGTCTGAATACCTCGTGAGGTAAACTTCCAGATTGTTTTGGCCTTTGTTCAGCCTGAGGATTTCATTGGCGAGTTGCAATACCACATCTTTTTTCATGATTCCATTAATGCCAATGGCACCGTTATCTTTTCCGCCGTGTCCCACACTTTTAGTTGTTGTTTATTGTCCAAAAATGAACTAAAGGCTACAAACAAGCACCCTGTGGTTTGGGGAGAGATTGAGATTTAAAGAATATAAAAGGCACAAGCAGAAAAAAATCTATCTCAATAAAAATCCGGACTGAATGAGCAATTTTTGGAAAATATCAGGAATTCCACATAAAGGTTGGGTTTTAGAATATGTTTATGACATTAGAGAAGATGGCCATTCAATCGATGAAGATGAATATGAAACTTGTATGATGTGCAATTATGAAAGAATAAGATTTGTTCACGTAGTAACCCATCAGGATGTTGGAGAAGAATTTAGAGTTGGTTGCATTTGTGCAGAAAAAATGACAGATGATTATGTGAGGCCAAAAAAACACGAACAAAGCTTAAGAAATAAATCTCAAAGATGTATTAATTGGTTGAAAAAGGAATGGAAGACAAGTAAAAATGGTAATTTTTATTTGAAAGTGAAGAAGCATCACATTCTGATTTATAAAGATAAAAAATCAAGCAAATTCAGATGCAAGATTGGGTATCACTTTGGAAAAAAACAATTTGACACTCTTGAGCTTGCAAAAATAGCAGTATTTCAGGGAATAGAATATTTTAAAGAAAAATATGAATGGTGAAAAGAAGTGCATAACGTCTGGCAAAGAGGGCACTGAAAAACTATCTCTTTTGAGGTAATCTTATTAAAGCGATCAAGCAAAATGTATTTTTTGACTTGGTCGCTTTTTTATTTGTGATTTTTTTAGGTGTTGATATTTTGATCAGTCTATG
>Ga0307487_1001015_pt1 | contig 20652 bp, 13 predicted proteins | sample CBIW12metaG_FD_203665 | JGI IMG/M metagenome (GOLD analysis project Ga0307487, IMG submission 203665) | Sea-ice brine microbial communities from Beaufort Sea near Barrow, Alaska, United States - CBIW 1.2 | ecosystem: Environmental > Aquatic > Marine > Coastal | place: USA: Alaska | collected... | reverse complement strand
CTAAAGCATTTCACATTGAAAAGGTATATACTGACTTCGATGAATTGCTGAAGGATCCTGACATTGACGCGGTCCATATTAATACGCCAATTCAAAATCACGCAGAGCAATCACTAAAAGCACTTCGCGCAGGAAAGCATGTCGCTTGTACGGTTCCAATGGCTACTTCTGTGGAGGATTGCAAAGCAATCGTAGAAGAAACCGAACGAACAGGATTGACCTATATGATGATGGAGACTGTCATCTACAGCCGAGAATTTCTTTTCGTCAAGGAAATGTATGAGAAAGGCGAATTGGGTAAAATCCAGTTTTTGCGTGCTTCTCATCAGCAGGAAATGGCTGGATGGCCAGGCTACTGGGAAGGCCTCCCTCCTATGCATTATGCGACTCACTGCGTGGGACCGGTTTTAGCTTTGACGAAGGCACAAGCAGAATATGTTTCTTGTTTTGGTTCAGGAAGAATCGATGACAATCTTATCGAAAAGTACGGTTCTCCTTTTGCTATTGAATCGTGTCATATCAAATTTAAAGATTCTGATTTGTCAGCTGAGGTCACTCGATCGCTCTTCAATACTGCAAGACAGTATCGAGAGAGTTTTGATGTGTATGGCTCTAAAAAATCTTTTGAATGGACGCAGATCGAACATGAAGACAGCGTAATTCATACCGGAGAATCTCCTGAGCGCGTGAAAATTCCTGATTATGGACATTTACTTCCTGAGGAAATAGCTCCATTCACTTCTGCAGGCGTGTATGATGGTGATGATAATCAGCATTTGTCATTTATCCAAGGTTCAGGACATGGAGGCTCCCATCCACATCTGGTTAACGAATTCTTAAACGCTCTGAACGAAGGCAGACCTGCATACCCAGATGCAAGAGAATCAGCAAATATCACTTGTGTGGGTATTTTGGCACATGAATCCGCAATGGATGGTGGGAAAATAATTTTTCTTCCTGAATTTACCTTGAGAAAGTAAAATCGCAGTATTGAAGAATATCATGTTCGCAGGGGTAACTTTTTCACTCAATTGAGTGTTAGTTCAATGCTGTTCACTATAAACTTATAAAAGAGGAAGGCTTAGCCTTCCTCTTTTGATTTTCATTCATGTCAAAGTTAGCCCCCATTGATAAATTTTTAGATCTTTCAGACTACGGAAGACCATTTGCTAAACAGATAGCAAACGCCTTAAAGGATACCAAGATAACTCCCATCCACGTCACCCTGCTTTTTGGATTATGTGGATTGATATCTATCTATTTGATGCTTCAGGAAATGTATTTTCTAGCTGGATTATTTCTACTTCTCAAGTCGATTCTAGATGCGGCCGATGGAGAGTTGTCTAGGATTAAAAAGACTCCCTCCCATACCGGACGTTATCTGGATAGTATTTTCGACATTATTTTGAATTTTTTGATTTTGATGACAATTGCAACTATTACTTACACGAGTGGATGGATTACCGCCATTGCATTTCTATGCATTCAATTGCAGGGAACTTTGTATAATTATTATTACGTGATCCTGCGAAATAAGCGTAAGGGTGGAGATGTGACAAGTAGAATTTTTGAACATAAACCCCCTATGGCAATGACTGGAGAAAATCAAACTACTGTCAATATCCTATTTCAGATATTCTACGTCTTATATTCAATTTTTGATAAAACCATATACCTGTTGGATCCTGAAGCTACCAAAGTGAGAACTCTGCCAAGTTGGTTTATGAGCATGGTTTCTATTTATGGCTTGGGATTTCAGTTGCTTCTTATTGCGGTGCTGATGACGATAGGATATATCGATTTGGTGATTCCTTTCTTTATCTGTTACTCGGTGCTGCTCATTCTTTTTACAGAGCTACGCAAAAAAGTGTTAACAGAAGTATAGCAGTTGAAGTTCTTGGATTGGTTTTATCGTACAAATAAAGATAGTAGGAAGTGCACTTAAACTAAATTAAACTTTATATACATGATTTTTAAATCTTAAAAAATAATCCCTGTAACATCCAATTTGCTCAAATAAAAACAAATCAATTCTAATGAATTGACCTGTTTTTAAAATAATTTCACAAAGGATCGATCTGTTAGAGATTTACTGAATTCAAAGATTCCGTATTTGGTAAATCCGCTTTTCTCCAGTACTAAGTCAAAACTTGAAATGATTTGGCAAACTTAGCAAATGAGGCTTATTGCCTGCCTGCCGGTAGTCAGGGGTCACCCGACACTCATGCTGAGCTTTTCGAAGTTTACGTCTTCCAATCAATCAAATAAACTAAGTTTAATGGTAAAATAGCGGATAACCATATTCCGTATTAATCCTTCTTAACTCTAGTTCCTTCTGCATCAAACATTCCTAAAAGGTCACCATTTGCATGATCCTCATCGATTTTAGTCAATGTCAAGGTGAGGTCGTAACCTGCCATAAAAAAAGCAGTTGAAAGCACATCTCCATTAATTACTGCAGAGTTCATTTTTTTTTCCTCAGCAGTTCCTTCCTCGTAATAATAACCGGTTGTTTTGCCATCTACAGTTTCAAAACGCATTGGAATAGTGGCACTTCCTTGTGGCGTGTCTTTCACAAGTACGCTCCATTTACCCTCGAAGTATTTATCCTCAGGTGTAGAAAATGTGAATGCGAAACTAATCGTCATCAAGAGCATTAAGCTGGCTAGAATTGTAAATCTTGTTTTCATAATTATTAGGTTTATTGTCCAATATTGGCGCAAAAAGCTATATGGCCAAATGGCATGCATAAAATTAAGAGAATATATTTCTGAAGAAAATTTTCCATCTAAAAATTCTATTAACTGCTTCAATTTCCCGCTATTTTAAACTTTATAAATCCTGTTTAAGTAGGTTAATGTACTGGCGACTTAAGGTATGAGATCCCGACCTCTCAAAGTCAATTAGCTGAGAATCTCTTATATTAGACGTCATACTATAGTTAATAGCGTAGAATGACGCTGAATTTCCTTCAATAAAATTTTACTTTCCAATGAAGCATTTAATTAATTTCTTGATCATTTTCCTAATCAGCACTACTCTTTCATTTGCGCAGCAAACAACCAACGGGTGGAGCAGCTCATTTAATTATGGTAAAACAGTGGCTATCTTTGGAGGTTCTGTTTCCGTCATTCCCGAAAGTGATAGTGCCAAGGATATCTGGACGGATAGTCTGGGATTGCAGATTACAAACTATGGCGTATCAGGAGCAGGTTTCTCGTCTTTGCAGGGGAAATCAATGCAACAGCAGATTGATGAAGCCGGGAGATTTGATATTTATGTTCTTTGGGCTTCTACCAATGATTTCACAAACAAACGTGAAATCGGAGCATACACTGATTACACAGAATTTGACCAGTTTGATCAACGTGCATTGGAGACTCAAGCTGGAGGGATAAATTATTGCATTAAAAAGATATATGACCTCAATCCTAAAGCCCAGATCTATTTTTTCACCTCAAGTAAAGCTTTTAATGAAAGAGGTGGATATGATCCAAATTTTGAAGGCGGAATGGTAGATTATGTAGCTATGCAGAAAAAAATCTGTGAACTTCATGGTATTCCCTTTTTGGATCAATTCACGTTAGCTGGATTTAACTCTTATAATAGGGGGATTTATTATAATGATCCTATACATATGAATGTCGTAGGCTATAGAAAACTAGGTGCTTTGCAGACAGAGTTTCTTGCCTTTCCTAATTGATCTATTAGTCGAAATTTAAGTGATATGCGAATGAGAAAAATTTATCCGGAAAAACAATCCTAAACTCTAAGTGGTGGTAGACACTCCAGACAGACGGACGGCTATATCGTCTATGATTCACGATATAGGAAACATCCGGACATACTTTTAGCTTTCTGTAAGCTTGCCCCGATTATCTCGAATTCCCATGCAAGACGTTATTTTGTCCATGCAAGCAAGGATGATGAGAAACAGGCCAACTATGTACTGGACGAAATGCCACAGCTCTGTGCGCTGGAACAGAAGATATGACACCGGGAACTGGACTGGGAGGAACGCACGGAGGAAAGAAAGAAATACGCCCGATCCGTTCTGGACAGGAGGAACAAATGCCTGAAGGAAAACTAATACCGCTACAGGCTCCAGAGTCCTATGGGAAGACCCATCTACTACTATACCCTGCCCAGATGGACGAGACTGAGTGAGTACTTCATGGCCAGCTGCAAAAAGAACAAGATTAATGAATTTGAACGGCTGAAGGACTTCTTTAAAAGAACCCAAAGCCCCAAGCAAAAATACCTTTATCAGCTTCTTCCCTCTAATTGGAAACAGCACAGGATTAATTGAATTCCTTACAATTCCTAGCCCTAACTACATGGCATGCTCGGATGGATACGGATTTTTAGCGAAGAGTTTTTACCCAAGGCCTAAGGGTGTTGAGGATAACTTTTAGAAGTCAGCCGAGGCCACAGTAGCTATGAGGAACGAGCTAAGAATATGTAGGTCTCCTGGATTGGAAATAGTACTTTCTATCGTTACTACTGCAAAATTTAATAGGAGTATTTCTAACTAACTCTTAATTACCTACTGGCTCTCTATTATATAGGAATGATACTGTGCAGTTGCCTTTTTGAGGTTTTCAGAAAGAGATTTTAGCCAGGTCATGTGATTAGCAATCAAATAGGCCTCTTGTAGTCCATGAAGCGTTTCTACATCTAATTCGGTATTACCTTTTCGGATATTTTCATCTCGTAAGTTTGATAAGTGCTGATATTTCTCCAGTAACTTCTCGAGTGCATCTTCATTAGTTTCTTCCGCCACTTTATTCATCATTTGCGTATGATCTAAGCAATCGAAAGATATCTGTAGTGTATTGGAAATTTTATTGATGAGCACATTAAATTCATTTGAAGCAGGCGTAGTTTTATGACTGATAATAAAATTACCTATGGACGCGATGGCAGAAATCATTGTCTGATTAATCGTCACAATTTCATAAATCAATTGAAATACTTTCTGTTTTGATTTTGGGTCTTGGGTCAATCGTTGGAAAGCAGCGTTTAAATTACTGATGGCAAGAAATGCTTCTTTCCTGGCTACATTATATGCGTGTTTGTGTTTCGTGGGATCTTGATACAGCTCTTGTGTTGCCAAAAGATATATTTTATTCATTTTTAAAGCATTCAACAATACCTGTTTTAGATTATTGACCTCCCAACTGGGTAAAACCAAATAGTTGGCAACCACAGCGATCACAGATCCAATGAGGGTGTCGATGACGCGATATTGAATCACTTCAAAGGCATTTGGATTGATTAATGAATACACAAAGATGATGCTGACAGTAATCAATGCTGCAGCAGACTTATAATTTTGCTGAATCAATGAAAATGCCAATATCATCGACACAAAAGCCAGCACAGAATAGACCACTACATTTTGCGTAAGCAGCACAATACTAACAGCAAAAGCAGCACCTATAAGTGTGCCGATGATACGATCTTTCGAACGTTCTTTGGTAAGACCATAGCTAGGACGCATAATAACTATAATGGTCAGCAAAATCCAATACGTGTTTTGAATGTCTAAAAAAAAGCCTAACAAAAAGGCAAATACTAGTGCAATGGAAAGTCGCAATGAATGTCTGAACATTGTAGAATCGAAACTGAAATTTTGAGTAAGAACATTCAGCCTGTATTCCTGAAGTGTTAAAAAATGACTCGAGTCTTGTCTTTTTAAGGATACTACGGAGGCCTCCTTTACATTCGCCATAGCACGTCTAATAGCCCGGATTTCTTGAAAAAGTTGTTCTTGGTAATCGTATAGATTTTTCAGTACCAATGCACCTTCACGCGCTTCAGGCAATTTGACGGTGTCGATGTAATTTAGGATGGATTCGTTTGCTATATCTAATGCCTTTAATAGGCTGTCCTTATTAGGTATATCATCCTTTTGAATCAATATTTCGGACAAACGTATAAGGTGATTGCCCATGATTTTGCTCAACTTTTTGGAAGCTTTTAGAAATTCTTTATGCTGGCCAAAAACCGCATCTATCATTTTGTAATCCAAGTGTTTTGCCTCTATCAATTCGAAAATATGGATAGAAGAAAGCATGATCAAAAGTTGCTTTTCTTCATAATGCGACCGTCCAGAACTTTTGCGAGCTGTAAGCAGTGCACCTCGAAGTGTTTCATGCTTTTCATTGATTTTATGCTGAAGGACGAACGTTTGTTTAAGGTGTTCGTCACGCTTGGCTTTCTCAGTTAATAATTTGGCTCGTAATTTTAGGTACTCACCAATAAGGAGAAGTGTATCCGACAATAGCTGATTTTGATCTTTTACGGGCGCAAGTTTTTGAAAAATAAAGGATACGACCAAATACCAAAGACCACCAACTCCCATTAAAGCAACCTGAACAAAAATCTCATGCGCAGTTTCCTTTTGAATGGCAAATGCCATTACCATAGCCAGCAAACCAGAAAAAGATACTAGGGACGCTCTAAAACCATAAACAGAAATCAGCGAGACTATAAACGAAATACCTGTAAGTGCCACCAATAAAAGCGGTAGAAAAGGTTTTGAAAATAAGATTATGGTAGTAATGACCATCGTTAATCCAATGCTGACTAAAATGGCATTGACCTTACGTTTGATACTTCCCGGAATATCGCCTGGCGCATTTAAAAAAGTACCGACAACAACAGCTGGCGCATATTCAAAATATCCTAAAAAATATAGTAAAGCAAAAGGCACTGCTATACCTACCCCAAGCCGAATACCTCGGTCAAAATTGGAGCTTTTTAGAAACAATTCAAGAAGTTTGAGTTTTTCTTTCAAGCGGGCCTTATAAGTTGATTTGCAAAGTTATGACAATTATAGGTGAAGCATTGCTTTGGAAAGCCGCTTTAGTAAATAGATATAAGGTGCATATTAAAGTATTGCTTAGTATGGTTCTTAGCAGAGGCTTGAGCAAAAACTAAAACTAGAAAACGGACATACGCAAAGACAACGTTGGCTGCATTTAGACATTCATCCTCTTCTTTTTGAAGGCCATGAGTAAAGCATTCCAGGGTATGTACTAGCACTAAAGTGAAGGCTTTAACCCGAAAAAGAACGGGTCAATCAGTAACTCGAGAATAAATAGATTGTACCTACCAAACAGTCTGTTGGTCATCCAAAAGCGTAGTTGAAATATTCGGGAAGGCAAACGCTCAAAGTAGTCCTATCGAATCACCAGATGCTTGTTACATATAATTTATATAGTGCCAAAGTATTGATTAAAAATTCAAATGTATAATTAGGTGTATTTGCAAATTACACCTAGTTCAACGCACATTCTACGCTTAGACGGGGCGTATTTTGACTATTCATAAGGATGCGGTCAGATACTACTGCTAAGACGTTTACCCGGTGGGTGATTGGAAAGCTCGTACTGCTTATATCCTACGCTTCAATGCAGTTGATTTGTCTCCTTCTATTTAAATCTAACACCTCTTCTCTAATTGGTTCACGCTCTGAGAATAGGCAGTTCTCTATCAATGTTTGTGTTCTCTCAGGATAGCTGCTCATCTTTGATAATTGCATCAAATGCTTTAATCTGCTCTACACTCCACAACTTGTCAAACTCTTCTGAAAGACTTTCTGAATCTTTCACATCAGGTAAATTTTCTGCGATGAACTTTTCAATAAGCTGTCTTTTACTTCTAAGACTACTTTTCACCACTAAGCAATTCTATGATTCCCTCTTTTTTCTTCTTTAAATCCTCTGGTTTAGCATCTTTTATACTAGCAAGCAGATTCATTATAAGTCAACATCGATATCATCTCAGTGAATCAGCTCTAGCTCAAAAATCAATATCTTCTAGAATAGATATTTTCTCACAACTTGTTCTGTTCTTCACTTTTTCATGTAGATCCACATATTTGCTCTTTTAGTCTTCAAATGTCTGTTCATCAATATCCAAAGATTCCCAAGTAAAATCAGCAAATGCGGTGAGTACATTTTTCAATCGCATCATTGCAAGAAATGCTTTAATGAATTTGAATTCTATAAGAATAGCACCTGACTGATTAAAATTCCCCCTAAAATATAAATTCAAAAAGCTGTTGATTCTTATGAGCAAACTGAATCATGTAAATAGCTGTAAGAATGCTCGTCACATAATTCAAATGTTAATCCAATTTATGGATAAGGAATATCGGGATAAGGTGGAAGACAGATGAAATCTGGGATTGTCACATTTCACCTGATTAGCCAACCTTATTGAAGGATTAATTTCCCAAGTAAGAACAAAGTGAAATTTTCCATTTGATGGAACACTGGAAATACTACTCTCCCTGCCCTAGAGAGAATCCTCTTACTCCATCAAAATCATACAGGTTTTCTGTTTTGATAACATCAAACCCACTTTTATTAAGTGATGAAAATAGATTTAAAACTTCTTCATATTTTATCTCTTCGTAGTGAATTTCTTTAGGGTTAATTTGAGTTTGTTGAGAAACAAATCTACATCTCCAGTGGTCTGTACAATACGTTTCTTTTAAACCGTTAGGGAAAACTTTTACTCCTCTGTTGGTAATCATTTTTAGCTTCAGACTGTGTGATTGAATAGTATTTAAATCACCCCCTAGTTGCTCTGGATCATTGCCTTTCCAATCTAAAAAAACATCTACACCTACTAAAGTCTTAATAGAATTTTTCCTTTTATATTCAGGAATTGTAATTGTACCAGAGCCTTTTGATAGATCACTTATTGGAAGCTTTTTAGGTAAACTGCCCAATCGTTCAATTATTGCATCAGCAAATTCGTCTGTAGTTACTTTTTTTGTACTTATTGATTCCTGATAAACATCAGCTGTGTGAATGCCATCTTCCAAAGTTGCCAACCAAGCGTTTTTGATTTTATCAGCAATTTTAGCTTGACCGATATGGGCTAGCATCATAATGGCAGCATTTAGTAACCCAGAAGGATTAGCTGTTTTCTGATCCGCAATATCAGGTGCGGAGCCATGAATAGCTTCAAACATGGCGACATTCCTTCCTATATTTGCCGAGCCAGCCATTCCCACCGAGCCAGCAATTTCAGCAACTATATCTGAGATGATATCGCCATAAAGATTTGAAGTAACGATGACATCAAAATTCTCAGGAGAATTAGCAACTTTTGCAGATCCTATATCTATTATTTGCGAATTACTCTCAATCTCAGGATATTCTAAAGCAATTTCTTTGAAAACATTATGGAACAATCCGTCAGTTAATTTCATGATATTATCTTTTACCATGCAGGTTACTTTTTTCCTGTTGTATGCCTTAGCATATTCGAAAGCGTATCTTACTATTTTCTCAGAACCTGGTCTAGAAATCAGCTTAAGACATTGTACTACGTCTTCTGTTTGTCGGTGCTCAATACCTGCATAGAGATCTTCTTCATTTTCCCTAATGACCACAATATCCATTGTAGGAAAATTAGTCTTAACAAAAGGAGATAAGGCGCTAACTGGTCTAACATTGGCAAATAATCCAAGTGTTTTTCTTAGCGTAACATTTAGGCTTTTATAGCCTTTCCCTTGAGGAGTAGTAATAGGAGCTTTTAAAATTATCTTATTCTTTAAGATTGTATTCCATGCCTGCTTGGTAATACCAGAACTATTACCTGATAAATAGACTTGCTCTCCTAATTCAATAGGTTCAACTTCAATCCTTGCTCCAGCAGAAAGCATTATTTTTAAGGTGGCTTTCATTATCTCTGGCCCGATCCCATCACCAAAGGCTACAGCAATCATTGTAAATTGTTCTGATTTAACTATCTTTTCTGTTAGTAAAGGAATCTTATAATTCATGGCTATTTTATTTTTTCGATCTGCAAATCTTTAAAAATGAAACCATAAATCATAATTTATATATATTATGATATGTATTAAATTTTTTTATGTTTCTGATTGAAAGTCATCACGACTTTTGGTGTATATAATTAAAAAAAGTCAAGATTTTAGAGTTCGACAAGTCTTCCTTTCTAGTAGTAGACTATTTTTTTTGGGGACTTCAACTGTCAGTTTCTAGACTGATTTATCCACATTGATAGATGGGTAAAAATAGCTGAAAAGGCTGGTTTATGTGGAATTAGGTTATGACAATCAATCACTTAAGTGTCAATATATCGGACAATAGGGATAAACAGATCCAGGATTTGGTCCACATGAAAGGTAGGCTCATGGGAAGGATCAGCCTTCTGGAGTCTCGGATTGTAGACCTTGAGAGTCGTCTTACCCGATATCAGAATCCCAATAACAGTGGCACCAGTTCAATTCCCCCTTCCAAAGACGAGAATCGTCCCAAAAAGATGCAGAGCCTAAGAGAAGGGTCTCAGAGAAAATCACTCTGGCAACTAAGTCATACTGGCCATATGCTGGAGATGAAGACTAATCCTGATGGTATCACCGACCATATCCCGCGTTTTTGTAGCTGTTGTGGCCACGACCTTTCAGGAATTACAGCCGAGCTGTCCTCCAAGGCAGGTAGTCGATCTACCCACTATCAGACCGGTAGGTACCCTTACTGAAACCGATATTAAGAAATAATTTTATAAGTTATTCTATATCAGATACTTAAAAATATATTACCGCCTATTTTTGGTCAGTATATCCAATTTAAAAAGAGGGTTATTTCAGCGTAATCTATCTTTTAGTCAAGTCACTTGAAATAAGTTTAGCCACTTCAGGATCTCTAGATCAGCCTCCAAACTGCGAATAACTATTTTCTAGACCAAATCGGATATTCAACATAACTCCTAGTGAATAAAATCTGAAGATTTCAGTGTAGCCTTAAACCAAGGAGACTTGCCTCCTATAAACTATTCAGCACCTCAATTCACAAACAACTCGTCTACCAATAAAAGACCGCCAGAGCCCTTTCGGCCACTCCAGTCGCCTATCTTTTCCACAGGCTTGGACACGACTTTGATATACTTTGCAGTGACCATTTTGAACTCACAGGTAACAAGTTCGATGTAGGGTTCTCCTTCCTCAGTAGGTTGTTTGGGCTTCATATTACCTACAAGCTTTAAGGAGTTTGGATCATCACCAGCCCAGATTTCAATGGACTCAGGGGGAGAAATGACATTGCTTGGTTCCACCAATACACGCATGCTTACAGAGCTAACTTCCACTTTTTCATCATATTCCAAGAGCAATTCCATGGAATTACCACGAAAACCTGCCCAATTGTTTGCCCATGCTGGACTGTTTGCATTGAAACCTCCCTGTTCTTTATCAAAGAAAGTTTTGGATCCATTAGCAGGATGAACTCTACTCAATTTGCTCAAAAGCATCACTGTATCTGGAAGATTTCTGTTTTGATAGACATTAAATTCAGCTACCTCACTGTGGCCCCAACCCTCCTTGTACGCCCTTGCTTTCACCAGCTTTCCTTCGGTTAGAATTGTCTCCCCAAAAACAAACTTTGGAGAATTCTCCCTAGTTGGCTCTGATCCGTCTAGGGTAAAACGGATTTCAACCTCCCTGATCGGGTGAGCGATTTTCAAGTCTAAGGTATTCGTAAAAATATTGGAGGCATTAGCAAGTTGGGGCAAATTCAATTGCAAAATATCCTCATCCAAGTCTTCTCTTCCAACCTCCCACGTAATATTTTTAAACTCTTCTCTGAGTGTTTCCAATTCAGATTTCGTCACGGAAGTATTCCACACAGTGACCGTTTGCAAACTTTCGAAATTCTTAACCGCCTCCTCTATGGATGCAAAATCTACCTTTGTTCCCGAAATAGAAAGCTGTCTAACATTTTTAAGCTTCACCAATTCAGCAAGCCCCTTTCCTGTGATTTCTGTGAAGTTTAGATTTAACCGGACAAGATTATCAAAGCGCAAGATGGACTTTATTTCCTGATCTGTCACAGGCATTTTATTCAAGTTTAGCGCGACCACTTGTTCACTCACTTGCACAAGTTCCTCTAAGGCGGCTGGAGAAAAGTTTGCCGCACTGAAAAACACCACGTCCAACGCAGGTGAATCCTTGGCTAAAGGAATAACAGCCCGATAAGAGGTGTTAAGTTCTTGGATGGTTTCGGGATTTGCAGGAGAGAAATCAAACGTGGGTTCAGAAGATTGTGAATCAAAAAATTCCATTGCAATTACCCGAAGTTCATCCGATTCAGGAAGTGACACGAGCATTGTCTCAGGTTCTAGATTAGATTGAATCCACTGTACCAAAAGAGCTTTTTCTCCTTCCGTCAACTGGGGTTTTCCGGATGGTGGCATGTGATCATCATCTTCCTCCGATAAATGGATTCGTTGCAGGAGCGTACTTTCCTCAGGTTCTCCTCCAACAAATATCACCCCATTTTCTCCACCTTTTAACAAGCTTTTTATGCTAGTCATGATCAACTCTCCTTTTGCTTTTGAAGAATTGTGACAGGAATTACACTTGTTTTCCAACACTGGAAGTATTAAATGGTTAAATACCTGTGCTTCTTCAAATGGCACCATCTTTACTTGGGCTGTAAGAACAGGCTCGAATATAAAGTTCTCACCATGTGTGAGCGTAGCTCCAAAATGTCCTGCCAGAATAATTGAAAGTGTGGTTATTCCTATTGCCAGTTTGGACACTTTTTCCTGATACCAGATATTATCTCGAAATGCATAGATCAAGGAAGCCAAGAAAACCATTCCTGCGCCGGACCATTTATGCCAATCCAGCGTTTGACCGGAATACCCTACCTCTTGAGACAAGAACAGACCCATGATCGCAGCGAGCAAACCTGTAAGAATAGAAAATAAAAGCAGAGATCTGGAAAAATTCTGAAAGAAAGGTTGGGACTTGAATTCTGGTCTAAACCGGAAAAACTCGAGTAAAAGTGCCAGCAACAACAGTGCAATTGGAAAATGAAGCATAATGGGATGCATCCTCCCAATCGGCTGCATCCAAAGAGGAATAGTGATATATGACTCAAACAGCAGGAAAAAAAGCAATAGGATATTGCCTCCAAATAAAACTCCCTTTGCAATGCCTAGAAGCTTGCTCTTCATAAATGAGGTAGTGTTGATAGACGGGTGTATTTTTCTATGCAATCAAGTCTTTGACCACATGACCGGAAATATCTGTCAATCTGAATCTTCGGCCTAGGTGCTTATAAATCAGTTTCTCATGATCGAGCCCCATCAAGTGCAGCACAGTAGCCTGAAAATCATGAACGTGAACAGGATCTTTGGCCACATTGTATCCCAATTCATCTGTTTCACCATAAACAATTCCAGGCTTTACTCCACCCCCTGCCATCCAAATACTAAAGCATCGGGGATGATGATCACGACCATAATCGGTAGGATTCAATTTGCCCTGGCTGTAATTAGTTCTTCCAAATTCACCACCCCAGATAACCAAGGTCTCATCTAGAAGTCCGCGCTGTTTTAAGTCGGTCACCAATGCAGCAGATGCCTGATCTGTATCTTTGGCCTGATGGGATATTTCAAAAGGCAAGTTTCCATGCTGATCCCATCCTTGATGGTAAAGTTGCACAAAGCGAACCCCGCTTTCAGAGAGTTTTCTGGCCAAAAGACAATTTGCCGCATAAGTCCCAGGGACGAGACAGTCAGGTCCGTACAATTTGATCACAGAGTCAGGTTCGTTTTTAAGATCCATGATTTCCGGTACGGTCGTCTGCATCCGGTAAGCCATTTCATATTGTTGGATTTTGGCGTTGATCTCGGGGTCACCTAATTTTTCATGGGAAATATGATTGAGCTCAGAAATATTATCCAACATGACCCGTCTTTCTTCTCTGCTCAAGCCCTTGGGATCTTTAAGATAAAGTACTGGATCTTCACCGCTGCTGAACTGTACACCCTGATGGACAGAATCCAGAAAGCCATTGTTCCAAAGCTTAGAATATACTCCCTGACCATTACCTATTCCTCGGGAAAGCAAGACTGTAAAAGCCGGCAAATTTTTGTTTTCACTCCCCAATCCATAACTCAGCCATGATCCCATACTTGGTCTATTGCCCTGCTGTGCACCTGTTTGAAAAAAGGTAAGCGCCGGGTCATGGTTTATAGCCTCTGTATGCATAGACCGAACGATGCATAGATCATCGGCAATTTTTGCAGTATAAGGCAAAAGATCGCTGATCCATGCTCCTGATTGGCCATATTGCTTAAAATCAGCAAAGGATCCAACTAAGGGAAATGAGGACTGATTGGACGTCATTCCGGTTAATCGCTGACTTCCACGGACAGAATCAGGAAGCTCTTGTCCAAACATTTCCTTCAACTTGGGTTTGTAATCAAAGGTCTCAATCTGTGAAGGAGCCCCATTTTGGAAGAGATAAATTACTCGTTTTGCTTTGGGAGCAAAGTCCCGCAATCCAGGAATCATATCGGCATCCATACTCCCCGAACCCTTAAACAAATCTGGCATCAGTAAGGAACCTAGTGCGACACTCCCCACTCCCATACCTAGATGCGACAAAAATCTTCTTCTATTAACGTTTAACCGGTGTTCTAAAATTTCTTTTTCCATATCAGGTTTTAGAAATGGTTTCCTCTAAATTATATATACTGGTAATCACCTGCATCAGCGAGGCAACCTCGATAGCGTTCAAGCCCTTAGGACTTGGGTATTCTCCCACTGAAATCAAGTCAGTTGCGTCTGTCTTATTCAGACTTTTTAGTCTTCCCTCATAATAATTTTTGAGAATAGCGACTTCCTGGTCAGTAGGTTTTCGACAAACTATGAGTCGAAAAGCCTTTTGAATATTTGCTTCAGAATTACTGGATTCCTGAAGTAATTTTCCTGCCAAAACTCTACTCGCCTCTAAAACTGTAGGATCATTGAGCATCACCAAAGCCTGAAGCGGAGTATTCGTAATGGGCCTTTGCACTTCGCACTGGTCCCGATTACTACCATCGAAAATGGCCATAGCAGGAGGAGGAACAGTCCGTTTAATGAAATTGTACAATCCACGACGGTACAGATCTTCATGGTGATCCTGCTTGTAGGTCGATAATATTCCCCTACCTGAGGTTGCACCTTCCCAAAGTCCGTCTGGCTGATAAGGTTTTACGCTTGGCCCACCGATTTCCCGGATGAGTAAGCCACTGCTCGCCAAAATTATATCACGGACAAATTCTGCTTTAATGCGATGACGGGGAGCCCGGCCAAGCAATACGTTGTCAGGATCCATTTCCAACTGTTTTTTGGTCATGACAGCAGATTGACGATACGTTGCCGAAATAACCATGCTTTTGATCAGTCGCTTGATATCCCAATTGTTTTCCATCAAGTCCACAGACAACCAATCCAAAAGTTCCGGATGAGTGGGCAAAGCACCTTGCATCCCAAAATCGCCCGGAGTAGTGACAATACCACTACCGAAGATTTCCTGCCAAATCTGATTTACAAAAACTCTGGAAGTAAGAGGATTATCCCTACTAAACATCCAATCAGCCAATCCGAGTCGGTTTTTCTCATAATTTGGACCAAAAGGAAGGATTGATTCAGGGGTTTTGACAGTCACTGCATCCCTTGGCTGGTCATAAACCCCACGTTCCAGCACATAGGTGGGCCGAAGGGAATCCAAATCTCCCATCACGGAAACAATCAAGTCTAGGGTATCTTTTTTATTAATAAAAGTCAGAATGGAATCCACCTCAGCATTGCTTATTTGCATCAGGGGACGTTTTGCATATGTCTCAGGACCACCTACAGAAGATTCAATTCCTTTTTCTTTCACGTTATTGAAGAAGGAATAAAATGAATAATATTCTTTTTGAGAAATCGGATCGTACTTGTGATCATGACAACCTGCACACTCCATCGTGATCCCCAAAAGGGATTTGCTGACGGTATTGGTTCGGTCAGTTACGTACATTACCCGATATTCCTCATCCACAACACCTCCTTCTTCAGTGATTTTATGGTTTCTATTAAATCCAGTTGCCAAGATTTGTTCTTTTGTCGCTTGTGGAATTAGATCTCCAGCCAACTGCCAAGTGATAAACTGGTTATAAGGCATATTTTCGTTGAAGGCATGGATGACCCAGTCTCGCCAAGGCCATTGGCTCCGGTAGCTGTCATCCTGAAATCCGTGAGAATCTGCAAAACGAGCGATATCCATCCAATAGACCGCCATTTTTTCTCCATAAGCAGGGCTTGCAAGCAATCGATCCACTAGTTTTTCATAGGCATCTACAGAATTATCAGCCAGAAATTCATCCATCATTTCTAGTGTAGGCGGCAGACCAGTAAGGTCTAAACTCACCCTTTTCAGCAGCGATTCCTTATCGGATTCCTCATTAGGCTTCATTTCCGACTCTTCCAGTTTTGCCAAAATGAAATAATCGACCTCGTTTATCGGCCAGGATTTTTGTTCTATTTCGGGAATTTCGGATGATTTGGGAGGTACAAAGGCCCAATGCGGCTCATATTCAGCGCCCTGTCGAATCCATTTTTCAATGAGTTTGATTTCCCTACCGGTAAGTTTTAAGTTGGATTCAGGAGGGGGCATCAGACTTGCGGGATCATCGGTAATGATTCGATGGTAGACCTCTGATTCGTCGATATTGCCGGCGACTAATGCAAATTTATCTTTGGACTCTTTTAAAGCTGCAAAAGCACCTTCTTCTGTGTCAAGCCTGAGGTCTGCTTCCCTTTTGTTCGCATCCGGACCATGACAGGCATAGCAGTTGTCGGAAAGAATGGGGCGAATATGAAAATTATAGCTAACCTGATCTGGAATTTTGAGATTTTCAAAGCCAGACTCTGCTTCTTTTTCACAAGAAGGAAAGAATAACAACGCAAAAACAAGGAATACTCCCAGTAGATATAATCGGTTGTACATGAATAAATTATCCTAATGAGTTGATGCCAATTGAAGTGATTATTTTTATAATGCTGCCTAATATATAAGTTAAAAATTGTCTAGGTGTCCTACTGTATCCTTTTCCTAAGGAATTTTATTCAATTAACCTCCAAGACCCTGAAATATAAGAATTTGGAAAGATTTCCATAAAGAAGAAGCTAAGGAAATCGAAGCTAAACATTACCAGAAACACTTTTATAAAAGCTGTTAATTATAGGTTGACTTGCAGAATCGCTTTCAATTTCTTAAACCTAGGATCTGTTTATTTATCACAAATGCGAATCAAGGATCGAAATAGTGTTTAAATTTTCGATTTAAACCGTTTATTTTAAGTAAATTATACAGTAAAAAACTTGGTTAAAACCTTGGAAATCAGTATCTTAAATGAGATAACTACTTCAATCTTTAAGAATGATCCCCAAGGAAAAAGCACTCAAACTAATTGCTATTTATATGCATATCTGCAAGTTGTATAACCAAGAGATTAACTACCTTTCTCCAAGATATACCAATAACGATGAATCGAAATTTACAGACCAAGAAATCATGACATGATACCTCTTTGCCGTTCAGCGGCAACAGCGTTTCAGCATACATCAGATGTATGATTTCGAAGACCAGAATCTCCGTTCACGGCTTCCTGCCCTACCCTCCTACCAAGCTTTCAACAAGAGATTGAACCTTCTGAGTGAAAGTTTCAAGGCCGAAGCGGCACATTTGCCACTTGTGTGCCGACCGGCCGTAAACTGGACGTAAGCCTTGCAGATTCTTTTCCAATCATTACCTGTTCTGGCAAAAGGAAAGCAAAGGTCGCCACATAAGTTACTGATTAAGGGTACTGCTCTACCAAATCCCTATTCAACTATGGGTTTAAATTACATACATTAGCTTTTTCTGCGCCGAAAAAAATGCCCTTACCTAAGAAAATCGTCAGTATCCCCTTCGTTTAAAAATGATCTGAACGTCTTTAAACAACATTGCGGGAACATATCTACCCGAACCTTCTATGGTGATAAATCTATAGTGATACCAAGTTCTTTGAAGACCTTGCCATAAATGTAAATTCCTTTATACGCAAACTCCTCAAAGGTTTGAACGGACAGCCCGAGCTCATCAAACAAAGAAATAAAAACGCTGATGACCTATTCTTTAAAACTGTCTCTGACCTCAGGCAACCTATCGCGCTACTCTTTAACTGCCTCATTGTAAAAACCGACAGTCGACGAGCTAGTAAAGTACGCGCTACAAAAGGATTACTTGTTCATGTTTTGGTGAAATTGCCGCAGCTTTTATTTTAAACACTACCTAAAATCCGCAGGATTTTAGGTAGTGTTTAACATTTTTGTTAAACATTAATTTCCCATTCATTACTTTGGGAGGTACTATTAACAAACTGACTTTAATCCCAGGCTAGTAACTATAGAAGTTTTTTAATTTCATGTGGCTCTGAATATCACCCAGATGACATTATCAACTTCAGTTGATTTTTTTCTGCTATTCTTTATTGGTAAGTATTCCCTGTGGTCTCTATTTCCCTTAGTCATTATGGGAGCTTTCTCATTAGAAATCCCACCTAAACAGATTGGACTCTTTTCAAGTATGTCTTCCATAAAAATACGCATCAGTAAAGTATAGTTATTTAGTTTTTAAACCTGGAGGAGTATTCCTCTGGTAATTAAATAAGGTAGCTTTTACTCATTAAAGGCATATTGCATGAACACAAACCAATCATCGTAATCCTTTTTAGATCTATTATTTTTTTCCTTTGAGCATTTTTAAAAGCAACTTAGCCGCTGCCTCTGAAGAACCTGGATTTTGACCTGTAATTAATAAGCCGTCTTCTATCACATAAGACTCCCAATCATCTCCTTTGGAGTAATGTGCACCATGCTTAGTGAGTTCATCTTCTAATAAAAATGGCACCACGTCGGTCAACTTAACCGCCTCTTCTTCTGTATTTGAAAAACCCGTAAGGTTTTTGCCCTTCACAAGTGGTTCTCCATTGATCGCTTTCACGTTAACCAGTGCTGCAGGTGAATGACATACAAAAGCGATTGGCTTTTGATGATTGTAAAATGCTTCAATTAAGTTAATGGAGTTTATATCAGTTGCTAAATCCCATAAGGGACCGTGACCGCCAGGATAAAAAACCGTATCATAGTCATCCTGTTTTACATCGCTAAGCTTTACCGAATGAGCTAGTTTATGCATTAATTCCTTATCCGCATAAAACCTTTCAGTTGAAGGCGTTTGCGCATCTTTCAATTCACTTTTGGGATCAACCGGCGGCTGACCTCCTTTTGGCGACGCAATAGTTATTTCAGCTCCGGCATCTGCCAAAACATAATAAGGCGCAGCAAACTCTTCAACCCAAAAACCGGTCTTTTCTCCTGTATTTCCCAATTCGCTGTGGGATGTCAATACCATTAATACTTTCATTCTAGCTCGTTTTTTATGGTTAACACTAAATTTTTACAATCATTTTTCCGTTATTCTTTCCTTCAAATAAATCAAGGAATGCCTGCGGGATATTATCAAATCCTTCCACAATCGTTTCGTTAAAGGTTATTTTCCCATCACTTAGCCAAGAGGTTAATTGCTTTGTTGCAACCGGAAATTTTTCTGAAAAATCACCAATGATAAACCCACGCATGGTGGCACTTTTAGTCAGGATAATGGGCTGCAATCGAGGTCCAAGTGAAACTTCAGTTTCATTGTATAGGGATATTGCACCACAAACCGGCAATCTTGCATACTTATTAATATTGGCTAAAACCGCATCTGAAATCTCCCCTCCTACATTATCAAAGTAGATATCTATCCCTTCAGGGCAGATACTTTTCACAGCTTCTTTTATATCAGGGGTTGTTTTATAATTTATGGCATGATCAAATTTGAAGGTTGATTTAAGTAGGGCCACTTTTTCATCTGAACCAGTGATACCAACTACTTTGCAACCCAGCAATTTGCCAATTTGACCCACGACTGTCCCAACAGCGCCACCTGCCCCGGATACAACAATTGTTTCACCTTCCTTAGGCAAGCCAATTTCAGTTAAGCCTAAATAAGCGGTAAGCCCTGTCATTCCCAAAATACCCAGATAGCTTGATAATTTGGCATCACTGCTATTCACTTTATGCAATCCTTTTCCATTTGAAATTTGATGTTCCTTCCAATCCAAATTGCCTGAAACAAAATCTCCTTTTTTGAAATCCTCATGTTTGCTCTCCATCACTTCTGCTATCACTGCAGATTGCATAGGTTTATTTAATTCAAATGGGGGAACATATGATTTGGCGTCATTCATTCTACCTCGCAAATATGGATCTACAGAAACATAGGCTGTTTTCAATGAAAGCTCGCCATTTTTGGTAGTAGGAATTTCTTCACTGGTAATTTTAAAATCACTCAGTTTCGGTATTCCGTGTGGGCGCTTGTTAAGAAGAATTACTTTATTCATGTAAAAGTTATTTAGTGACGGTACTATTGAATTCAATTTTATTTATTGGCTAAACCTGTTGGTTTCTTTTATAGTGTAGTTGCCATTTTATTGATTTTTATATCGCTTTCAGCCCCGCTGTTGCCTGATTTTTATTTGCTAAACTAAATTTTGAAGCAGTCTAATTTGTGTAATTGAGCTACTTCTTTAAAAAGATAAAACTCATTTTAAGTTCCAATGGAGAAATCAAATAGAGACTGTTCAGTCAAGTGTGTCTGCTAATTTTACAATAACATGAAAGACAAACGAACCATTGAAGAATTGTTTAGTGATCCTCAGCTGAGTGAGCGGCTCAAAGCGCGACTTTACAGCAAGAAA
>Ga0307487_1001014_pt1 | contig 20685 bp, 23 predicted proteins | sample CBIW12metaG_FD_203665 | JGI IMG/M metagenome (GOLD analysis project Ga0307487, IMG submission 203665) | Sea-ice brine microbial communities from Beaufort Sea near Barrow, Alaska, United States - CBIW 1.2 | ecosystem: Environmental > Aquatic > Marine > Coastal | place: USA: Alaska | collected... | reverse complement strand
CATTTTTTAATGTGATAAATTGGCAAGAAGTTGCTGCTAAATATGCAAAAGCAATAGAATAACAGTTTTAAGTGTTTTAATAAAAGAAAGCTTGCCGGGGAAACCTGGCAAGCTTTCTTTTATTTCAGTATAAAGCATAAAAAAAGGTGGATAAGAATCCACCTTTTTTTGCCCCAAATCTACCATTAACTTAACCTACTTATGCTATGGCTCTGCTAATATAGATAAAAACCAGGTTCACACAAACACTTTTAGACGAACTGCACAAAAATTAGTTGAACTACACAAAATGGTAATTTTATGGATTCATTTCTATAAGTTTTGGAGGAATAAAATTACTGAAGTGATACTCCCTAAATATCAACCTGGATAATTACCCGGCTTTAATAATGCTTTTATTGGCAGATTTTCAAGGGCAATCTGGCAAGGGTTTTTATGGATCAAGTACATTTGTTGTGGACTAAGCAAATATATTATTCAATCTATAAAGTTAGAATTTTATATTTCTCACTCATCTGAATTTACTTATGAAAATTTTTATGGGATTAGGACTATTCTGCGGTAAATTATCTATTGCCCCTGACTTGAGTCAGGGGTTGAATGATTGAAATGGATCGGGCTTTAGCCCCTATGTTATTTTTGGGACAATTAAAATGAAGGATGCTTCAACCTAACAAAAATATGTCTGGAATTATAGATGGCCAAGGTATTTTCTTTCTACACTGAAATCATATCGAATTCTGCTTATGCACGGAAAAAGTCCGCGGTATGGGGCTAAAGCCCTTTACTATCATTTTTATCCCCTGGCTGAAGCCAGGGGCAATGGATGGAATTCTTTAGATCAGGAACAATTGTTGTAAATCAAGTATAAACGAAGTGCTCCTTTTTCTTTCTTCCTAAACATAATGATCTACAAGTAACTTATACAATTCAAGCTATTAAATCAAGGTAATCCTATAGTTAAGGGGAGTGAGGTACGTAGATTTTTTTCTTTTTAGACTAACAACAATTTTTGCATAACACTAAAATCCCACAACTTTTTAACTTGATCCGTTTTTATTTCAAAACAAAGCATAAAAAAAGGCGGATAAGAATCCACCTTTTTTTGCCCCAAATCTACCATTAACATAACCTACTTGTGCTATGGCTTTATCGAAAGTAGGCAAAAATTATGATGCTACAACTAATTTTAGCTGAACTGCGCAAAAATTAGTTGAACCGCATAAACTTTTTATAAACTGATAACTAAATGTAAGAACTTACTTCATATTAAGGTGACGGCAATATATTGACACATAAAATAATGTGACAGTTTACGCATCAACCTATTAGTATTCGTCCTATGGTCTCCCGACCCCGAAGCATCGGGACGGGATTCATTCGCGTGCTTAATAAGCCCTGTCTTTATTTCCTTCATAAAAATTGATGAAAGCCCGGTTTACAACCCTATTTCCTCCAAAAGTGGGATAATCTCCCGTGAAATACCAGTCGCCTAAGTTTTTAGGGCAGGCTTTGTGAAGATTTTCCACGGTTTGGTAAATAATTTTAACCTTGGTCTTTACATCCGGTTCACTCAATAATTCGGCAATTTTATCAGAAATTTCCTGATCGGTAAAAGGTTCGTAGATCTCTTTTACAAAGTTTTGAACCACATTGTCCTCCATCTCTACCTGTGTTTTACATTTTAGATAAACCGATTCAATGATGTGATATTGATTGGTTTCTTTAAGCAACTCAAGGGTTGCGGTAAATGCGATTAAATTTTCCAGGCGTGCCATATCAATTCCGTAGCAGTCGGGATAACGTATTTGTGGAGCTGATGAAACCACCAACAACTGCTTTGGATTTAGCCTGTCCATCATTTTAATGATACTTTTTTTAAGGGTTGTTCCCCTAACAATACTATCATCTATGATCACAAGATTATCTTCGGGCTTTACCACACCGTAGGTTACATCATAAACATGGGCTACCAAATCGTCCCGGCCGGAATCTTCTGAAATGAAGGTGCGTAGTTTTACGTCTTTTATCGCGATTTTTTCTGTGCGTAACCTATGAGCTAAAATTTCCTGTAACCTGGAATCGGTCAAGGTTTCTTTTTCAGCAAGGATTGCCGCGTTTTTTTGTAAATTCAATTCATCCTGTGCGGCTTCCACCATTCCATAAAATGAGGTTTCTGCCGTATTTGGGATAAAGGAAAATACGGTGTTAATGGTATCGTGATCTATGGCTTTCAAAACCTCCGGCATTAATAATCTGCCCAACATTTTTCTTTCTTTATAGATTTCAGCATCACTTCCGCGCGAAAAATAGATTCGTTCAAAAGAACAGGCTTTGCGCTCTAGGGGTTCTAAAATCTCATCAATGGAAACCTTTCCGTTTTTCTTGGTGATAATGGCGTGTCCCGGGGGTAATTCCAGGACCTTTTCAAAGGGAACATTAAAAACGGTTTGAATAACAGGCCGCTCTGAAGCTACCACAACCACTTCATCATCCTGGTAATAATATGCCGGACGAATTCCGGAGGGATCCCTTAGCACAAAGGAATCTCCGTGGCCAAACATTCCAACCATTGCATAACCGCCATCCCAATTTTTAGCCGATTTTCGTAAAATTTTCGCCACCTTTAGCCTTTCACCAATTTCAGGTGAAGCTGATACTTTTGAGTAGCCTTCTTTTTTGAGTTTTTTATAGAGCTTCCGCACTTCATCATCCAGGAAATGTCCTATTTTTTCCATGACGGTAACCGTGTCGGTATTTTCCTTTGGATGTTGTCCCAGTTCCACTAAATTGTCAAAAAGTTGAACTGAATTGGTCATATTGAAATTCCCGGCTACAATAAGATTTCGGTGCATCCAGTTGTTTTGCCTCAGAAACGGATGTACACTTTCAATGCTGTTTTTCCCAAAAGTACCGTAACGCACGTGACCCATTAGCAATTCGCCTATATAGGGAATGTTCTTTTTTTGAAGCTTAACATCCTGGGCATATTCGGGGTTTTCAGCGATTTCAGAATTGATGCGCTCGTTTATCTGATTGAATATATCCTGAATAGGTTGAGCGGCATTGGAACGCAACCGACTTATATATCTGTCTCCCGGCGCCGAATCCAGTTTAATGCTGGCAAACCCGGCACCATCCTGACCGCGGTTGTGTTGTTTCTCCATGAGCAGGTACATCTTATTTACTCCATAAAATGCAGTGCCATATTTTTCTTTGTAGAAATCCAATGGTTTTAAAAGTCGGATAAGTGCAATTCCACACTCGTGTTTTAAAGCATCACTCATAATAGGGACCTTTCGGCATCAATAGGGTTAAAAAAATCTTGATCGCAACAAAAATCCTGATTATAGAATTTTTGTTGGTCTTAGTTCTATATCAAATTGGGTCAGGCTTTTAAATTCCTGAAGGCGCGAATCAATTTCATCTTTTTTCAAATTTTCCATTCGTTCTGTCCCAAATTTTTCGACACAAAAGGAAGCTAGATTTGAGCCATAGATTACTGCGTTTTTCATATTTTCAAAAGAAATATCCTGGTTTTGGGTCAAATAACCGGCAAATCCTCCCGCAAAAGTGTCTCCGGCTCCAGTTGGGTCAAAAACTTCTTCCAGCGGAAGTGCGGGAGCAAAGAAAATTTGATCCTTATGGAATAAAAGCGCCCCGTTTTCTCCTTTTTTGATCACTACGTACTCGGGTCCCATTTTTTCGATTTTCCTTGCAGATTTTAACAGCGAATGTTCCCCGGTAAGTTGTCTGGCTTCTTCATCATTAATGGTAATTACATCAACTTTTGCTATTACTTTTAAAAGATCGTCAAGAGCATTGTCCATCCAAAAATTCATAGTGTCCAGCACCGTCAACTTTGGTTTATTTATTTGTTCCAGAACACTTAATTGAACCAATGGGTGAAGGTTTCCCAGCATCACAATATCAGCATCCAGATAGTCTTTTGGCACTACCGGGTTAAAATCTGCCAATACATTTAATTGAGTTTCCAGGGTGTCCCGGGAATTTAGATCGTTGTGGTACTTTCCCCTCCAAAAAAAGGTTTTTCCGCCTTTTACAATTTCTATTCCCTCAATATTTATGCCTTTTTTGGTCAATAATGAAAGGTGTTCTTCCGGGAAATCATCACCAACGATAGAAACTATTGCGTTGTCAATATTGAATTGAGAAGAGGATAAGCCGATATAAGTGGCGGCCCCACCCAAAATTTTATCGGTTTTGCCGAAAGGGGTTTCAATTGCATCGAAGGCTACAGTGCCTACTATCAATAATTTGCTCATAATTTTCTTTAAAAAATTGGGTGCAAAGATACGTTTTGTTTTTCAAGGGATTGGGGAATTTTAAAATTTTAGCGGTATCAAAATCGATGGTTTTTATTCCTGTTCAAAACCGCGATCGATCAATAATCGGGGTTGTTTGGAAGCGGCGACCGCCAGTGCGTCACATCGCTCGTTTTGAATGTGGTTGTTATGGCCTCTTATCCATTTGAATTCTACCTGATGTTTACGGAATTCAATCAGGAAATCCTTCCACAAATCTGCATTCTTTCTCTCTTTAAAACCTTTTTTTTCCCAGCCAAAAACCCAACCTTTTTTGACCGAGTCCACCACATATTTGGAATCGGTGAACACCAGAACTGAGGTGCCGGGGTTTTTGAGTTTTTTCAAGGCATCTGTAACCGCAAGTAATTCCATCCGGTTGTTGGTGGTATGCTTAAAGCCTTTTGAAAATTCCTTTTTATAGGGTTTTCCAACCCATTCCATTACCACTCCATAACCTCCGGGGCCGGGATTTCCCCTTGCTGCTCCATCGGTGTAAATATGAACAGTGGGATTATTCAACTGACTGATTTTCTAAGAGATTTTGAATAACTTCCGGAAAATGACGATATTCCAATTCGTGGATTTTTTCGGCCAATCCTGAGGGAGTTTCGTTCGAAATTATTTCAAAGAAAGTTTGAAAAATTATATTTCCGTCATCATATTTTTCATTGACATAATGAATTGTAATCCCGGTATTTTTTTCCTTATTTTCAAGAACCGATTTATGGACCTGTTCCCCAAACATTCCTTTTCCTCCATATTTTGGAAGCAAGGCCGGATGAAGGTTAATCACCCGATTTTGAAATTTATTGAGTATTTTTGAAGGGAAAAGCCATAAAAAACCGGCCAATACGATTAAATCCGGATCTATATCTTCCAAAATGTGCAACACGTCGCTTGTTTCGTAGAATGCTTCCCGGTCAAAACACAGCGATTTTACTTTCAGGTCGTGAGCCCGCTTAAGGGCTTTTGCAGTAGGTTTGTTGGAAAATACAGCAACGACCTCAGCAATATCGGAATTTTGAAAGTATTTAATAATATTTTCTGCATTGGTGCCTGAACCCGATGCAAAAATCACTATTTTTTTTGGGGATATGTGCTTTGGTAAATTCAAAACTGAAGTATTTAAAATAATAAAGGATGTAAAAATAAAGGGTTTAAATGAAATTTCCGTAAATTACCGACACATTTTTAAACTAAATTTCGATTTTAGAATAAAGTTGTTTAATTTTGCCGTCTAATTAAAATTAAAAATATAAAATTATGTCAGACATTGCATCAAGAGTAAAAGCGATTATCGTGGACAAATTAGGTGTTGACGAGAATGAGGTAGTAACTGAGGCTAGCTTCACCAATGATTTGGGCGCTGATTCATTAGATACTGTGGAATTGATTATGGAATTCGAAAAAGAATTTGATATCCAGATTCCAGATGACCAAGCAGAAAACATTGCTACAGTTGGTCAAGCAATTTCTTATATTGAAAACGTAAAATAAAAAGTAAAGCACAATATGGAGTTAAAGCGAGTTGTAGTTACAGGCATAGGAGCCTTGACACCTATTGGGAACAATATTGAAGAATACTGGGATGCTTTGGTGTCAGGTAAGAACGGTTGTGCTCCTATAACCTATTTTGACGCCGAAAAATTCAAAACTAAATTCGCCTGTGAACTCAAAAATTTTGATCCCCTTGATTTTTTCGATCGCAAGGAGGCCAGGAAACTTGATAGGTTCGCGCAGTATGCCATTGTTGCTTCCGATGAGGCTATAAAAGACTCAGGAATTGAATTGGATACTATCGATAAATATCGGGTAGGGGTAATTTGGGGTGCAGGAATTGGAGGTTTGGAAACATTTCAAAACGAAGTGATCAATTTCGCTGAAGGCGATGGAACACCGAGATTTAATCCATTTTTTATTCCCAAGATGATTGCAGATATTGCCCCCGGCAATATCTCGATACGTCATGGTTTTATGGGTGCCAATTACACCACAGTTTCAGCGTGTGCTTCGGCGGCCAATGCCATGTTCGATGCATTAAACAACATTCGCCTTGGATATAGTGATATTATTATATCAGGAGGGTCAGAAGCTGCCATTACCAAAGCGGGAATGGGAGGGTTTAATGCAATGCATGCACTTTCCACCAGGAATGAAAGCCCCGAAACTGCCTCAAGGCCTTTTGATGCAACCAGGGATGGATTTGTGTTGGGAGAAGGAGCCGGAGCTTTGGTCTTGGAAGAATATGAGCATGCGAAAGCACGTGGCGCAAAAATTTATGCCGAATTTATAGGCGGAGGACTTTCTTCTGATGCCTACCATATGACGGCTCCACATCCGGATGGAATTGGGGTTGTTGCGGTTATGAAAAATTGTTTGAAAAATGCCGGATTAAAACCGGAAGATGTTGATGCTATTAATACGCACGGTACCTCAACCTCCCTTGGAGATGTTGCAGAACTTAAAGCCATAGGTAAAGTATTTGGGGATCATGCCAAGCATATTAACATCAATTCCACAAAATCCATGACTGGTCATTTGTTGGGGGCTGCAGGTGCTATTGAAGCAATTTCAGCAATTTTGTCCATGAAACATGGCATAGTTCCTCCCACCATTAACCACGAGAATTTTGACGACAATATAGACCCGGAATTGAATTTAACCCTTAACAAAGCACAAAAGCGCGATGTAAAAGTGGTAATGAGCAATACATTTGGATTTGGTGGTCATAACGCCTGTGTAGTGTTTAAAAAGTTAGACGAATAATTATTTATGAGCCTTATTCGAAATATATTAAATTCCCGTTCTTCCAAAGGCGGGAATTTTTTTGTTGCAATTCAAAAAATATTGGGCTTTAGGCCAAAAGACATATTAATTTATCAAAAAGCCTTTACCCACAGGTCCTTGAATCAAAAGGACCAACTGGGAAATGCGGTTAATTTTGAACGCCTGGAATTTTTAGGCGATGCGATGTTGGGTGCGGTAATCGCAGCCTATCTATTTAGAACCACCCCAGGAGGCGATGAAGGCTATCTCACAAAAATGCGCTCCAAGGTAGTAAGCCGAAAGCATTTAAATGAATTGGGGGAAGACTTAAATTTGATAGGCCTTGTAAACACAAATATTTCCAAAGATCAATTTGGTGCCAATATCCATGGAAATCTATTTGAGGCCCTGATTGGAGCAATCTATCTGGACCGGGGTTACAAATATTGCAAAAAGTTTATTTTTGATAGGGTTATAAGTCCTTATGTAGATATCGAGCAGCTGGAAGGTGAGGTTATTAGCTATAAAAGCCTGCTTATTGAGTGGTGTCAAAAAACAAAAAAGAATTTCAATTTTGAAGTTTACGATGATACCGGAAACGATGAAATGAAGCACTTTGCCGTAAAGCTCAGAATTGATGAAAGGGTGGTGGCAAAAGCCCGTGCAACTTCTAAAAAGAAAGCAGAGGAAAAAGCTTCAAAACGTGCCTTTTTTGCGCTTCAAAATAAGATAGAAAGCTTATAATAATAGGGTTAGAACTAAAACGTTTTCGTAAAAATTTCCTAAAATTCCTTTTAAAATACTTATAATTTGGCTTACTTGCTATATCTTTAGCATTAAAGTTAGGAGTATGTTATCCCATAAATTGCTGCTGGACGATGTGGAAGAGGATTATCATCTACTGGCTATTCATAGTACATTAGAAGAGTATAAAATTGCTTATTCCATGAATAAGCAACTTCATCTTAATTTAAAAAGGGCCCGTTGTGATGTTGATTTTAACCACGGCGATGTTCAGGCCTCATATCCGCTTTACGTTTTTAAGGAACCGGCCAAATACCTATCCATCTATTTGATTAAAAATAAATTTAGGGGAGCCAATAAAAAGAAGGTATTAAGTACAGGGTCTCTTTTTACTGAAGAAGAATTCAGCCCGCAAATCACCTTCTTTATCCCGGAATATAAAGAAGTAGATTACTTTTTAAAAATAGAAGGAGATCTGGAAGAACGGGAAGTGGAAAGAATGCTTAGCCAGATAGCACTCATACCTAATATAATAACAACATTTGCTGTTGATCCAAATCAACTGAAATCAAAAAATAATTTAATATTAGAATAATGCCAATAAATAAAAGAACCAAGATCGTAGCCACCTTAGGGCCAGCAACAAGCAAAAAATCTGTTTTAAAAGATATGCTGGATGAAGGGGTGAATGTCTTCAGAATCAATTTTTCACATGCTGAATACGAAGATGTAAAAGAAAGAATTCAAATGATTCGTGAATTAAATGAAGAATTTGGATATAACGCTGCTATTTTGGGTGATTTACAAGGACCTAAGTTAAGGGTTGGAGTGATGAAGGATGAGGTAGTTGTTAATCCTGGAGATCAAATCACTTTTGTAACCGGAAAAGAATTCGAAGGCACTGCTTCCAGGGTTTATATGAATTATGAACAATTCCCCCGGGATGTTCAAAAGGGAGAAAACATCTTGCTGGATGACGGAAAGTTGAAGTTCGAAATAGTAAGCACCAACGGGGTAGATGAAGTTGTTACCAAAGTGATACAGGGAGGACCGTTGAGGTCAAAAAAAGGGGTGAACCTTCCAAATACCAATATTTCATTGCCGGCACTTACCGAAAAAGATATTGCAGATGCAATTTTTGCCTGTGAACAAAAAGTAGATTGGATGGCGCTTTCATTCGTCAGAAATGCTGAAGACCTGATCCTTTTGCAAAATTTGATCAAGGAACACAGCGAACATAAAATTCCGATTATTGCCAAAATCGAAAAACCGGAAGGTGTCAAAAATATCGAAAAAATCGTTGCTTATTGCGATGGATTGATGGTTGCCCGGGGCGATTTAGGAGTGGAAATTCCTGCTGAGGAAGTTCCACTTATTCAGAAGCAATTGGTTTTGGTAGCCAAAAAGGCCAGAATCCCGGTGATTATCGCCACCCAAATGATGGAAACCATGATCACCAGCCTCACCCCAACAAGAGCAGAGGTGAATGATGTTGCCAATTCGGTTATGGATGGTGCAGATGCCGTGATGTTAAGCGGGGAAACCTCTGTTGGAAATTATCCGGTTCAGGTAATAAGGAAAATGTCACAAATCATTAAATGTGTTGAAGATTCACCACTTATTCATGTGCCACACAATCCACCCCATGTTCGTACCAATAGATATATTACAAAATCTGTGTGTTATCACGCGGCTTTTATGGCCAATGAAATCAAGGCAAAAGCTATTTGTACCTTGACCAATAGTGGTTATACAGCATTCCAGATCTCTGCCTGGAGACCGGAATCCAATATTTTGGTATTTACATCAAACAGAAGGATCCTCTCTCAGTTGAGCTTACTTTGGGGAGTTAAAGCCTTTTTCTACGATAAATTTGAAAGTACCGATGAAACCATTGATGATATCAACAAGATTGCCAAAGAAAAAGGATATGCAGAACACGGGGATTTTGTTATAAATCTTGCTGCAATGCCAATTTCAGACAAGGGAATGGTAAATACCCTAAGGGTTTCTGAAATAAATTAAGTTTACAATTCTTTAAATTTTAGCCACGACTGCACTAATTATTAGTGCCTTCGTGGTTTTTTTGTTTTAACCATTTTTAGAATTCAAATTTCAGCTGAACCGCTATTTCCTTCTTCTCTTTTTTTTCTGTATTTAGATTGGAAAGCGAAATTCCCAATAGCCTTACCGATTCTTTCATTTTTTCCTGGAAAAGCAATTCTTTTGAAATGTCCAAAATCAATTCTTTGGATGAAATAAAATAAGGAATGGTTTTGCTTCGGGTATGTTGGGTAAAATCACTGTATTTAATCTTTAAAGTCACCGTTTTACCGGCGACTTTGCTTTTTTTGAGTCGACGTTCAATTTCTTCCGCGATATTTTCCAGGCGTTCTAGCATAAAAATTTCCGAAGAAATGTTTTCGTCAAATGTTCTTTCCGCACCTAAAGATTTCCTTGTCCTGTTAGGTTTTACCTCACTTAAATGAATTCCGCGAACTACGTTATAATAATGTGAACCACTTTTCCCAAAATGTTTGGTCAAAAATTCTCCCGATTTTTGTTTCAAATCAAAACCATTAAAAATTCCCAAACGGTACATTTTTTCGGCGGTAACTTTTCCTACCCCGTAAAATTTCCTGATTTCCAATTTCTCCAGAAATTCTTCCACCTCCTCAGGGTTTACCGTTTTTTGTCCGTTGGGCTTGTTTACATCACTGGCAATTTTAGCGACAAATTTATTGATGGAAATTCCGGCTGAAGCATTTAAACCTGTTTTTATCTTTATTTTTTCACGGATTTCCCGGGCAATTAAAGTGGCGCTGGGATTGCCTTTTTTATTTTCGGTTACGTCCAAATAAGCTTCATCCAGGGAAAGCGGTTCCACCAAATCTGTATATTCGAGAAAAATTGCGCGTATTTGATTGGAAATCTCTTTGTAACGCTCAAATCTCGGTTTTACAAAAATCAAATCTGGGCAGTTTCGTTTTGCAATTATACTGCTCATCGCACTTCTCACTCCAAATTTCCTGGCTTCATAACTGGCCGCGGCAACAACCCCGCGTTCTTCACTACCGCCAACGGCAATAGGCTTATTCCGAAGTTCCGGATTATCCAGTTGTTCCACCGAAGCATAGAATGCGTCCATGTCCACATGAATAATTTTCCTTAAAGGCCTGTTCTCTTCCACTTCGTAAATTTAGTAAAACTTCAAACTATGCCCGTCATAGCTAACCGGAAATTGATTAGGTGTACCGAAGATAGGAAGGCCCAGAAATTTTCTTTTTTCAAACCACAAGTAATTACTAAACGGTCGTCATCAACCTTGTTGGTGTAAAAATTCTCAAAACAATCACTTATCTTTGATACTAATCAAAAAACTTTCCTAATTTGGGCAAGATTTAATTGAAACTATGAAAACAGCAATCCTATTAGGGGCAACCGGATTAACAGGAGGAATTTTACTTCAAAAGCTTCTGAATGATCCGCGGTATGGAAAAATTATATTGTTTTCCAGATCTTCAGTAAAAATAAATAACAGCAAAATTGAAGAACATTTAGTGGATCTTTTTCAATTGGAAAAATACAAGGAACAGTTTAAGGCCGACCAGGTTTTTTGTTGTATCGGCACAACCAAAAGCAAAACTCCCAATGAGGAAACCTATCGCAAAATTGATTATGGAATTCCTGTAACCGCGGCAAAACTTTGTAAAGAAAATGGAATTTCTACATTCGCCGTGATTTCTGCACTGGGTGCAAATCCCGATAGCGGGATGTTTTATAACAAAATTAAAGGAGAAATGCAACAGGATGTCCTGGCTCAAAAAATTAAAAACACCTATATTTTTCAACCTTCACTTATTGCAGGTGACCGTAGTGAAAAACGTTTTTTGGAAAGTTTGGCCAAGCAGGCTATGAAAATATTGAATTATGCATTGTTAGGTCCCCTTAAAAAATATCGTTCCATTCACCCGGAAACCATCGCTAGGGCAATGATAATTGTCTCAAACAAGGCTTATGAAAAAAGTGTGATCGAATCAGATGAAATAAAAAAAATAGCTGCGAAAGGCAATTGAAATATGGTTGAAATTGAACGTAAATTTTTAGTAAAATCGGAAGGATTTAAAAATCAGGCATCTAAAAAATTCAGGATAATCCAGGGATTTTTGAACACGCATCCGGAGCGAACGGTGCGAATTAGGATCAGGGGGGACCAAGCTTATTTGACGATTAAAGGGAAATCCTCAAAAAACGGCCTGACCCGGTTTGAATGGGAAAAAGAAATTCCGGTTGTGGAAGCCGAAGAATTGATGAAATTATGTGAGCCTGGAATAATAGAAAAAACACGATATTTAGTAGAAATTGAAGAACACACTTTTGAAATTGATGAATTTTTTGGGGAGAATCAAGGCTTGATCGTAGCTGAAATTGAATTGCATTCAGAAAATGATACTTTTGAAAAACCGGAATGGTTGGGAGAGGAAGTAACCGGGGAGATTCGTTATTACAACTCCCAACTAAGCAAAAACCCATTTATTAACTGGAAAAAATAATCTGTAATGAAAAAGCCGATCGCTTTATTGGGACTCTTTTTAATGATGATCTCCTGTGAACAACCCGTAGAAAAAATCAGGGAAATTCCATCCGATTCAAGGGTCAAAGCCGAAAAAGTCAAGCTGGAAAAAATAGCTCAGCAGTTGAAGGAGGAAGGCCATCAAACTTTTATATACAAGGAGGGTGATTCCACCTATTTGATGCAACAATATTTCATGGTTTTTTTGAAATCTGGCGATAACAGAAGTCAGGATTCTACCGAGGCGGCGGAACTTCAAAAACAGCATCTTGCACATTTAAGCAGAATGGCTAATGAAGGATATGCGAGCTTGATTGGGCCTTTTGGCGATGATGGGGAAATTCGGGGGATTGTGGTTTACAACACACCAACACAAAAAGAAGCCGACAGTCTTGCAAACCTGGATCCTATGGTAAAATCTGGCCGGTTAAAGGTAGAAGTGCATCCTTGGTGGACCGAAAAAGGCGGGAAATTAAATTAATTTAATGGTTTTGAACAATTAACCCTGCCAGCGTTTAAAACGCTGGCAGGGTTAATCAATTCACTTCCTTATATAGGTGAAAATTGAATTTATTTGCCGTGAAGAATATCTAATTGGGTAGATTTTATCACATATCCGAGGCGGATCATGCTGGTATATTTGTTATAATCAAATAAATTTTCAGCGTGACCTACGAACCATTCCAGCATGAGGTATTGATCTCCGGAATTGTTGAATAATTTATAGAGCAATCTTGTACTCGCGGCTCCGTTCCAGTCTTTTAAACCTTTTCTAAGGGTGATATCGGCTACCAGTTTTTCGGGAATTATGGTGTACTCCAGTTTTGCTTCTCCCAAACCGACATAATCCAAAATATCGGGATTGCTCTCTTTATAGGTAAATGGAATCCAGCCTTTTACACGAAGTATCATTTTATTACTTAAAGCTGTATTATAGGTTAACGATAAACGGTTCCAATTCCTGCTGGCAAGACTATCTTGCCCGTTTGATTCGTGCTCTATTTTGAATTCCAACAAACCGGTCAATCTGTCGTCTTTAAAAATTGGTTTACCTAAACCAGCAGCCGGATTAAAATTTATTTCGCCAAATGGACTTGAATTTTTGTAAACGTCCCAAAAGGCTTTTTGGGTATAGGTAACAAACAAATAGGAATTAAAAGGTAAGGTGGCTTTCGTTACCAATTGTTTAAAACTGATTTGATATTTGATATCCGAAAATTCCTTGGATATAGGTTGATTTGTAGCTACTCCCGTGATGAAGTAAACATCATTATACATAGAGAAAGACGGCATCTCCTTTATGCTGTCATGAAACTCCTGCCTTGTTAAGGCTTGGGAGTATAGGCTTGGGGTAAATATCAGAAAACAAATTGCAGAAATGAAAAAGTTTAATAAGAAGGAGGGAAGGAATGTCTTTAAATGCATAATAATTCTAATATCAAAAAACGGTTAAACCATCAAACAAAAATAGTCCAATGAATATAATTTTAGGGCTTTAGACGTATGTTTTGATAGAACTTACTTTTTGGTTTTGAATAACCAACCCTGCCAGCGTTATAAACGCTGGCAGGGTTAATCAATTCAGAGGGGGATTAATTTTTCCAAAGTTTCAAACTTTGGAAAAGTTGCTTCGTCCTAAACAACCATTTCTTTAAAATATATTCACAAAAATCCAGCTAAGATTTAGATTGTACGGATATTTTAATTAATTTTGTACGTATAATTATTTAGTTATGGATACAAAACTCACTTTAAAGCTTAATAAGGAAATAATCGAACGAGCAAAAGAATATGCTTCAGACAAAAAAATGAGTTTGTCCAGAATTGTAGAGGCATATCTGCAATCGTTGACAAACAACAAAAAAGATACAGATTTTGAAATTTCCCTATTCATTAAAAGTTTATCGACTGGAACAAAAATTCCAGCTGACTTAGATTACAAGAAAGAGTATTCTGATAAATTATTGGAGAAATATAAATAGATGAAAAAAAGATTATTTCTAGATACAAACGTCATTCTTGATTTACTTGGCGAGAGAGATCCATTTTATGATTCTATTGCGAAATTAGCAACCTTGGCCGACAAAGAATTGCTTACAATGGTTGTCTCACCAATATCATTTGCGACTCTGAATTATTTTATTACTAAGTTTGAAACTGCGCAAATTGCCCAGGAAAAATTGAGAAAATTTAAAATTATATGCGAAATCTGTAAATTAGACGAACACATAATCGAGAAAGGGCTCAACTCTTCTTTTACAGATTTTGAAGATGCACTTCAATATTTCAGTGCTGTAGATTCAGATTGTGATATTATCATTACCAGAAATGGAAAAGATTATAAAAAGTCTTTATTGCCAGTTATGACAGCTGATGAATATTTGCAGAGTATAAAAACAAAATAACCAAGCCGACAATCCCGATAGTGGTCGGGAGCGTTCTTATTTCACGCTGCTTGCCTCAACCAAGACCGGTATCTGGCCGCATAATATAGATGCTGATTGTGAACCAGCTTTTTTTCTTCATCCTAGCCTTAAAGCCATCTCTGCGGTGTAAAACAAGAAGAAGTGACTTTATCCCTTCAATGACCACCATAAAAATATATATTTTTATGGTGTATAACCAGTTAGGGAGAATTTTATTGAAAGTGCCGAATTTCATTAGTTTCTTTTGTCAAAAAAAACAACTAACTTCGCCTACATCGTTGTAATCGCAATGAAATTGCTTAAAGATTACAACGATGTAGGCAATAAACGAAATAGTAAAGAGTAGTTGAAAAAGTGCAAAGCACTTTTTCAACTACTCTTTACATTCCACCCCTTTTTTACTCTTAAATAAATCAGTGTTTTGTCACAATTTTTTAAGATATTTGTGACAGAATTTAATTGTAAAAATGGCTGAATCTATTGAAAATAAGGTAAAAAGAACAATTAGCAACTACAAGAGAGGGAAAATTTTTTTCCCGTCTGATTTTGCTAAAATAGGATCATCTACTGCTATTAGACAAGCCTTAAATAGATTAGAAGAAGAAGGCTTTTTAACACGCTTAGCTCACGGTATATATTTATATCCTAAAAGCCATCCTATTTTAGGACAGCTAACACCTACTACAGAAGAAATTGCAATAGCAATATCAAAAAGAGATAAAGCACGAATTATTCCAACAGGAAATCAATCGCTTAATAAACTAGGCCTTTCAACTCAAGTACCTATGAATATTGTCTATTTAACTGATGGCACTTCTCGGTCTATTAAGATCAAAAATGGTAGTATAAAATTCAAAACAGCCTCTCCCAAAATTTTTTCTGTAAAAAGCGATAAAATTATTCTCATAATTCAAGCCTTAAAACAATTAGGTAAAGACAATATTACTCCAAAAGTAAAAGAAAAGATTAGTGAAGTATTAAATAAAGTTGATTTGGATGTAATCAAACACGATATTAAACTAGCGCCTGTCTGGATTAATCAGGTAATTAAAGAATCAATTGAAAATAAAAACAATTAAATGGAAGAATGGTTCAAGCTAAGTGAAAAAGACAGAAAATTAATTATAGATCAAGTAAGTTCGAAAAAAGGCTTACTTCCCGTAGCAATTGAAAAAGATCTTTGGGTTATGATTGCCTTGAGAGCAATTTTCTGCACGGAATTAAAAGATTACTTAGTTTTTAAAGGAGGTACTTCACTGAGTAAGGCTTGGAATATAATCGAAAGATTTTCTGAAGATATTGATTTAGCAGTTGACAGGTCATTTTTTGGATTCAGTGGAGACTTAAGTAGATCACAAATAAAAAACTTAAGAAAAACTTCTTGTAAATATGTAAACGAAAAATTTGGCAAACTATTAAATGATGCCTTATTAAAGCAGGGAGTAAAGGAGTTTGAATTAAGTGTTACAGAGTTTGAAGAGTCAGATACAGACCCATTGGCAATCGAATTACGATATAATTCGTTGGTAGAAGAACAGGAATATCTTCATCCAAGAATATTAATTGAAATTAGTTCAAGATCATTAATTGAGCCATTTGAAATAAGGGAGCTGAAATCTTTAATTAGTACGGTTTATCCAGATCAAAAATTTATAGATAAACCAATCGAAATACCAACAGTTCTTCCTTCTAGAACTCTTTTAGAGAAAATGTTCCTATTACATGAAGAATTTCAAAAACCAAAAGATCGGAAAATAAAAAGTGCTCGTATGACAAGACATTTATACGATATTTCTAGATTAATGAAAACACCATATTTAGATCAGGCTTTAAAAGACAAAAATTTATATTCTACAATTATTAAACATAGAAGTAAGTTAACTAAAGTCTCTTGGGTTGATTACTCAACACTCGATTATAAGACACTTAAATTCACTCCACCAAAAGACGTTTTAGAAGAATATAAAAAGGATTATTTAGCCATGGAAGAAAGTATGTTTTATGGTGAGACAGAATTATTTGAAGAGTTAATGAAGAAATTAAGTAAGTTGAATCAACGTGTAAATGAAATAGAGTAAAAACTTTCCCTAAGTCGGTTAAGCGCAAATAGCGGGTATTCCAATGAAAAGTGATATTTTAGAGACCAAGTAACAAACAACAAAGCCGACAATCCCGATAGTGGTCGGAAGCGAGCTTACTCCACGCTACTTGCCTTAACCAAAATCGGTATGTGGCCGCATAATCAAGATACTGAGGTTGAACCAGATTTTTATCTTCATCCCTGCCTTAGAAACTTCTCTACCCTGGAAGTGCGGTGTAAAACAAGAAGAAGTAACTGTATCACGTCAATGACCAACTTAAAAATATATATTTGTTGTTGTATAACAAGTTAACCACAAGCTGAAAACCAGCCGCACATTTCAGCACATTTGGTTTCTAGCCGACACAAAATCCAACGCTCAAAAAAACCAAAAGAACTAAAATTTTCCACTACAAAAATTGAATTCCAAATAAAAAATAATTACATTTGACCATAATTAGTCAAGTCTAAATTTGGTAAAATGACACTTGGACAAAAAATAAGAGAATTAAGGGAGTTTAACGGAATGTTTCAGAGACAACTAGCTGCAATACTTGAAATCGGGGACGGCTTTTTAAGTAAAGTTGAAAGCGACCAAAAAGCCTTAAAACGTGAGCACTTAAAAACAATTAGTGAAACTTTCAATTGTTCATTTTCGGAATTAGAAGCTTTATGGATAGGCTCAAAGGTTTATGATATCGTTAAAGATGAAAAAGAAGGAATGAATGCCTTAAAAGTTGCCGAAGAACAAATGAAATACGTGAAGAAATAGTAGATGAAGTACGAACTATATAAAAAAGAAAGAAAAGAAGTCGTTCCTGTTAAAGAGACTAAACTTAATAAACTTGCAAAAATTAAACTTAACGAGATTTTTGAAAAGCGAGTTGAATTGAGAATACCTAGTAGATTTATTGAAACTTGGGAAGAAGTTGCATTGTTTCATTCGAAAGGAGATGTCGAAAAAGCTAATGCAATTCTATTTCCCAACGAGAAATCAGCTTTTGCCTTGAATAATAACTTAAATGATTTTACAGCTAAAGAATGGTTACCTGAAACGATTACAGTATTCAGTCAAAAAGGATTAGGTGCTGGCAATAAAAATGCCCAAATCGAAAAACAGCATCCGGCTCCTTTTTCGTTTCAAGATGTTGGTAAACTAATTCAATTTTTTTCTAAAGAAAATGATAAAATTCTGGATCCATTTTCTGGTGTTGCATCAACCGTTAAGGCTTGTGCGTTCAATAACAGAATTGGTTATGGAATTGAATTAAATCCTAAATATCACGATTTAGGACTGCAACGAATTGAATTGGAAGTTCCAGACGATTTCCCTTTGAAAAATAAACAAAATTTAATCAACGGAAATAGTCAAAAAGAAATTAAGAAGTTCAAAAAAAATCAATTTGACTTTATTGCTACAAGTCCGCCATATTGGAACATTCTGGAAACAGTCGACCATAAAGGTAAAGAGCGAATTGATAATGAATTAGACCACAAGTATAGTGAGAATAATGAAGATTTTGCAAATATTGAAGATTATGACAAATTTCTTTCAACACTTACAAAGTTTTTTAATGATTGTTCAAAACCATTAAAATCGGGTAAGTATATGTGTGTAATTGTAAGCGACTTTAGAAAAAAAGAAAAATACTATACTTTTCACACAGATTTAGCTAATGCGTTAGAGAAAAAAGGAAACTTTGTATTAAAAGGAATTAGAATATTATATCAAAGACACAAAAGTATTTATCCTTATGGTTATCCTTTTTCCTTCGTCCCAAATATGCATCACCAAAACGTTTTAATTTTCCAAAATATCAAGAAAGATGATTGAGATTAATAAAATACATTACGGAGACTGTATCAAGCAAATGCAGAAATTAGAAAATGATTCTATTGATTTAATAATAGCTGACCCTCCTTACAATTTAAACAAGGATTTTGGAAATTCATCTGACAAGTGGGATGATGTAGATGGATGGATAAAATGGTCAAAAAAATGGCTTGATGTAGCGATCACAAAATTAAAACCAACAGGTTCAATTTTCATTTATGGCATACATCATTATTTATGTCATCTTCACGTTTATCTCTATCAAAAAGATTTAAAATACAGGAGACAAATAATCTGGCATTATGAAAATAGTTTTTCAGGTTATAAAAATTCACCTTCCGCAAATTACGAACCTATACTTTGGTTTTCAAAAACTGATGATTACACATATCATCAAATACGAGAACCATACAAAAGCACAGAAAGATTAAAAAATAAAATAACTAAAAATGGAAAAGTTTGGACACCACATCCTGACGGAAAACACGCTGGAGATGTATGGAACATTCCTATTTTAGCAGGAAAACGGTTTGCAGCTGAAAAAGTTGACCATCCAACACAAAAGCCATTAGCCATCTCTGATAGAATAATTAGACACTTCTCAAATGAAAATGATTTAGTTTTAATTCCTTTTAGTGGTTCAGGTAGTGAATGTGTTAGTGCTTTAAAAAATAATAGAAACTTTATTGCATTTGAAAAGAACAGAGATTACATTAAAATCGCAAATACTCGCTTGAAAGCCCAAAATGCTAATAATCATATAGAGATTGAAGTTAATACAAATAGTATATTAGCATAAATTTAATTTATGCTAATTCAATGAAAAACTTTCCCCATCAGTTTAATGACCTTAACAAACTTTTCAGTGCTTTATCGACTATAAAAGAGCTGATTGATAACGAGATTACTCTAAAAGATGAAAATTTCGGAGAACTTTTAACGAGGAATTTAATCTACACATATCGTGATAAGACTCTAACTGTTGACGAATTCCTTGCTTTAGAGAAGGAGAAACCAAAAGCAAATCGAGGTTATTTAACAGTTTCTAGAGATATTAGGCGCTTATTCGAATTACTTGGTTTCCTAACGGTTGATGATAATAAGTCAGGAAGTTTAAGTTCACAAGCCATTCAGCTAATTGCTTCACCCAATGAACAGGTGGAAAGAGAGTTATGGAAAAATTCATTTTTACAGTTAGCACTGGTAGGAACAGATGGAGAAATAAGTCATCCATATAGAATCCTTTTAAAACTTGTACAAGATAAATCTGGCATAGAGACAAAAAAATTAATGCTCGCTCTTGAATCTGAAAATGACTCAATAGAAGAATACCAAAGGATTATAGACCTTTCCGAATTGACAATAGATGAAATCCTGGAATCAACAGGAACTTCCGAATCAATGGCAAGAAATGCTGTTAAAATTCTTCCAGGAATTGCAGAACAATTAGGAGATATTTTACGAAGAGGCAACTATGCTTTCCCAGTTGGTAGAATTGTAGTTACAGAAGATGAAATTTCCACTGAAATTCCATCTGATACCTTAAATCCAGAAGGAATTCTATATTCACAATATAGACCTGTAACTTCAGGAACAATCGCAATTGATCCAATTTTTAATACAGTCTCATCAGTAAGTATTGATTTGACAGAATCTATTCGTATTCGCCAACGGCGTTTAACCGAGCATCAAGAAATCGTAAGACAACTTGGATTATTCTGCGAGGAAAGGGCATTTCAACTTTATGAAGGAAAGTTTGATTGTTTATCGACAATGGAAGAAACTGCTTTAGTATTTGAAATTAAAACTATAGAGGTCAGTATTTAAATTCATATCTTCAAAGTCAATAAAAATAGTAATAATATGAATATTTTCAAGGGTCAAAACCTCCTAGAATTCTCTGATCGGTTCAAATCCGATGAAGATTGTAAAGA
>Ga0307487_1001013_pt1 | contig 20707 bp, 18 predicted proteins | sample CBIW12metaG_FD_203665 | JGI IMG/M metagenome (GOLD analysis project Ga0307487, IMG submission 203665) | Sea-ice brine microbial communities from Beaufort Sea near Barrow, Alaska, United States - CBIW 1.2 | ecosystem: Environmental > Aquatic > Marine > Coastal | place: USA: Alaska | collected... | reverse complement strand
ATGTCCTATGCTTGTCATGCGTGGATTGTCACACGCGTATCCGTTCAGGCCCTGTGGTGAAGACGGCGGCTGATCAAACTTCTCAACGGTCCGTAACGACCAAGCTGCTTACGATCCAACCGCCGCCTTTATACCTCGGGAGCCACGATCAGTATAAGACAAGCAGACCCGGCTGATGCAGGGCCTCAATCCTTCACTGCTGCGCAGGCGACCCTCGCCGGGATCGAGACCGCGCATATGATCCGAAAGGGTCAGCTTGCCGGCAACGGTGGCACCGCCTTTCAGCAGTTCGCGGCACTGGCAGGATAACTGTGTCCAGCAAAACGCTTGCGTTTAGCCTGCGGATATATTTGCGACACAACCCTCCGCATTGACCCCAGATGACGTTGGCGATCCGACCGCCCTGCCGAGCCTATTGGATCAGATCGCCAGACGAGTTGACCTATTCTTGGCCGATGGTGCTTACGATGGAGAGCCAATCTGCGCTGCTCTTACTGAACGCTTTGGTTCGGCGATCAAAGTTGCGATCCCATCACCCAAGACCGCGGTCCTGAGCCCCGACGCCGCCCAAAACCCGAGCATTCGTGACCTCAATATTGCCGACATGGCAGCCCATGGCCGGATGGCATGGCAGAAGGCACCGGGCTACAATCAGCGGAGTCGGGGTGAAACTCTGATGGGTCATTGGAAGGCCGTCATCGGGCCCAAGTTCAAAGCGCGCGGCTTCGAAAATCAGAAGACAGAGGCCAAGATTGGCGTCCGGATCCTTAACCAAATGACCGAACTTGGCCGCCCAAATTTCGAACGCACCGCCTGAAATCCGTCTCGGGTAGGGCGCGTTCCGACATCTTCATCCTCCCTGCAACAACGCCGAATCGACACATGTTCCAAAAGCGACCGTTTAGAACGCTTGTCACTGGTCCCATAATCTAAAGTTCAAGCAAACGCGGCAAATTTCGCGATCCTTCTATCACCCGCACAATCTGCACTTCGTCATCCCTCTAGATGAAGAATATCAGATAGCGTCCATGCCGTGCGTGACGCAGCCCTTTGTGCAGTTCATCGCGCTTTTGAAAACTGCCGGGGCGCTCACCTACTTCCAAGATTTTCGCCTCGATCTCTGCAACGAAGGATGCCGCACGAGTGCGATTGTCGAGCCCAATGAAATCACCAATGTCAATGAGGTCTGCCCGCGCGGCGGGCAGGATAACGATATTTGCCACAATCAGGACTGGTCAGCGTAACGCGCACGCAGCTCGGCGAACACCTGATCGGCCGGAATACCTGGGCCACTGTTCAACCCCGCCTTGATTGCATCCCGTAAGGCTTCAAGATCGCGCAGCTCGGCATTACGGCTGCGTGTCCAGTCGCGCAGCGCCTCACGGACAACTTCACTGGTTGAGGCATACTCGCCACCGGCCACGGTCTGGCGCAATGTCTCGGCCATATCTGTTGGCATCGTAATGGTCATTCGTTCGGCTGAAGGCATGGCATGTCCTTTCTTGGTAGATCATACATAATCATACTTTTGATGCATGCAATGTCTAGTCCTATCGTACCGACTTGGTTGACCACTGCCATTTATTTAGGCCGCGAGTTCGTCTGCGCGCATGTTCCAGAAACGAGGTTTTTTTGGGAGCAGTTGTGGCCAAACATAGATCAAACCCTGATATTTACGCAAAATTTATGCCGGGCACCTCTGATCCACCGCGCGCCTTTATGCGGGTTTAAGGCACCCTTGTATGTGACCCGGTTCGATTCCGGTCACTCACAGATGAGGTTTTGTCATGACTTTCGATCTTGTTCTCGGCGCCATTGTTGCTGCTGGCCTCGCCGTCTACCTGCTGGCCGTTCTGGCCCGCCCAGAACGTTTCTGAGGGGTGCGGACATGAGCAACGCAACCTCCAAATCAATGTTCACGCCAGAGCTGCTCGGCCCCGCCACGCGGGATGCATTGTTAAAGTTGGACCCCCGGCAACTCTACCGCAATCCGGTGATGTTCACGACGGCCGTGGTTGCCGCACTGGCAACGGTGCTGGCGATCCGTTCCACGATGCTCGGCGCGGGCGACATCGCGTTTCAGTGGCAGCTGGTGTTCTGGTTGTGGCTGACGGTGCTGTTCGGCAACTTTGCCGAGGCTCTGGCAGAAGGGCGGGGCAAGGCACAGGCGGCGGCGTTGCGCTCGACCAAGGCTGAGCTGACGGGCAAGAAGCTTGACGGGTCGACGTATGAAGTCGTTGCCGCCAGCACTCTTCGTGCGGGCGATCTGGTATTGGTGGAAACCGGTGATCTGATCCCGGCGGATGGCGAAGTGGTTGAAGGAGTCGCGTCGGTCAACGAAGCGGCGACCGCTCGGCAGTGACGGCAGGCACACGGGTGATCTCCGACAAGATCACGGTCAGGGTGACGGTTGAGCCGGGGCAGGGGTTTCTCGACCGGATGATCGCGCTGGTAGAAGGGGCGGCGCGGGCCAAGACGCCGAACGAGGTGGCGTTGACGATCCTGCTCACGGGTCTCACGCTGATCTTTCTGGTGGCCGTGGGCACATTGCCCGCGTTCACAGCCTACGCGGGACAGACAATCTCTGTCCCCGTTCTTGTCGCGTTGTTCGTCGCCCTAATCCCCACTACAATCTCGGCCCTTCTGTCGGCCATCGGCATCGCGGGCATGGACCGTCTCGTGCGTTTCAACGTGCTGGCCAAGTCGGGCCGCGCGGTCGAGGCGGCGGGTGACATTGACGTGCTGCTGCTGGACAAGACCGGCACGATCACGCTGGGCGACCGTCAGGCGTCGGAGTTTCTGCCGCTGCCCGGTGTGGCGCAGGGTGATCTGGTTGAGGCGGCGATGCTGGCCAGCCTTGCCGATGAGACGCCTGAGGGACGGTCCATCGTTGCCCTTGCCCGCAAAATGGGCATGGACGCGGTGCAGCCTGCGGCGGCCGAAGTGGTGGCGTTTACCGCGCAGACTCGTGTGTCCGGCATCGACGCTGAGGGGCGCGAGATCCGCAAAGGGGCCGTTGATGCACTGCTGAAACAGCACGATTTCGACGCCCGCGCAATGCAAGAGTTGCGCAAACTGACCGACAAGGTCGCGCGCGAAGGTGGCACGCCGCTGGCCGTAAGTGACGGCACCCGACTGATGGGTGCGATCCATCTCAAAGACGTTATCAAATCTGGCATAAAAGAGCGGTTCGCCGAGCTGCGCCGCATGGGCATCCGCACTGTGATGATCACTGGCGACAACCCCCTGACCGCCGCCGCTATTGCCGCGGAATCCGGCGTCGATGATTTTCTGGCCGAGGCCACGCCCGAGGACAAGCTGGAGCTGATCCGCAAAGAGCAATCCGGCGGGCGGCTGGTGGCCATGTGCGGCGACGGCACCAACGACGCGCCCGCATTGGCGCAATCGGATGTGGGCGTGGCGATGAACACCGGAACGCAGGCCGCACGCGAGGCGGGCAACATGGTCGATCTGGACAACAACCCGACCAAGCTGATCGAGATCGTGGGTCTGGGCAAACAGCTGCTGATGACGCGCGGTGCGCTGACGACTTTCAGCATCTCGAACGACGTGGCCAAGTATTTCGCCATCCTGCCCGCGATCTTTGTCGCCCTCTATCCCGGCCTTGGCGCGCTGAACGTCATGGGGCTGACCAGTCCGCAAAGCGCGATCCTGTCGGCGGTAATCTTCAACGCCCTGATCATCCCGTTCCTCGTTCCACTCGCCCTGCGTGGCGTGCCCTACAAACCTCGTGGCGCATCGCGACAGCTGATTGGCAACCTTGGCCTCTATGGCATTGGCGGCCTGATCGTTCCGTTCATCGGCATCAAGGCCATCGACCTTGCGGTCGGCGCTTTGGGCCTGGTCTGAGGTATCGTCATGACCCTTGTTTATCTGCTTCTCGGCTATGCCGTCTTTGCCCTTCTTGCCGCCGTGGTCGCCTTTGCGGCACGCGGTTGATCTGAGGAAAAACTGACATGGATGCTGTATTTCTCGTAACACTCGTCGTCGGCGGCACCGCGCTGCTTTCTTGGCCGCTTGGCCGCTACATGGCCTGGGCTATGGACCCCGGCACCGACAACGCCGCGACCCGCCTGTTCGCCGGAATTTCCGGCGCGACAGGCACGCAGGACTGGCGGCGCTATGTCACCGCACTTCTGGTGTTCAACGTTGCAATGTTTACGGTGACCTACCTGATCCTGTCGTTCCAGCAGGTCCTGCCGCTGAACCCCGACGCCAAGGGCGCGCTCGACGCGCATCTGGCGTTCAACACGGCGGCGAGCTTCACCACCAATACCAACCTGCAACATTACTCCGGCGAAGTATCGCTCAGCTATCTGTCGCAGCTGGGCGGTCTGATGTGGTTGCAGTTCGTTTCTGCCGCCACCGGGATCGCGGCGCTGACGGCATTGGCACGGGGGATCGCGGGCCGTGAAACCATGGGTAATTTCATCATCGACGTGCAACGTGCCAGCTTTCTGGTTCTGCTGCCACTGGCGGTGATCGTGGCCAGCTACATGGCGATCATGGGCATGCCGATGACGTTGCAGGGGGCCGCGCAGGCGATCACGCTGGAGGGTGCGGCGCAGACCATCGCGCGCGGACCAGTCGCGGCGTTCCTGACCATCAAGCAACTCGGCACCAACGGCGGCGGATTCTTCGGCCCGAACGCCACTCACCCGCTGGAAAACCCGAGCTTCTGGACCAACACAGTGGCGATGGCGTGCCTGATCATCATTCCCATGGGCTGTGTCTGGATGTTCGGGCGGATCATCGGGCGGCCACGCCACGCCGCTGTCGTCTTCGGTGTGATGCTGGTGTTTCTCGTGGCCAAGATTACTGACTCCGTCTGGTTCGAGACAGCACCCACGTTCGCCCTGCGCGATCTGCCGGTGGAGCAGACCGTCGGCAACCTCGAAGGCAAGGAACTGCACTTCGGCACGGCGGGCGGGCCGCTCTGGGCGGTGCTGTCGACCTCCACATCAAACGGATCGGTAGGCGCGATGCACGACAGTTTGAATCCTCTTACCGGCCTGATACCGATGACCGGCATGTGGCTGAACGCGACCTTTGGCGGCGTAGGAGTGGGGATGATCAACATGTTCCTCTACATCATAGTCGCAGTTTTTGTCGCAGGCATGATGGTCGGCCGCACGCCGGAGTATCTCGGTCACCGAGTCGAGGCGCGCGAAGTAAAGCTGGCGGGGATGGCCCTGTTTCTGCACGCCTTCCTGATCCTAGGCGGCACGGCACTCTTCGCCGCCACCGTCTGGGGCCAGGGCGCCACGCAGGACCCGGGCGCACACGGGTTTTCGGAAATCCTCTATGAGTTCACGTCAGCCGCTGCAAACAACGGCTCGGGGTTCGAGGGGCTGGGCGATGGCACGGCGCCTTGGAACATCGCCACCGGCATTGTGATGCTCCTGGGCCGGTACGTGCCGATTATCCTGCCGCTGGCCATCGTGGGATCGTTTATGGCCAAACGCCGTGCGGCGGAATCTGCGGGCACACTGGGGGTCGAGGATGCAACCTTCGCCACCATGCTGGCGCTCACCGTGATCATCTTCGGCGCGCTGACCTTCCTGCCTGCCGCCGCGCTTGGACCGATGGCCGAACACTTTTCCCTTGCAAATTGAAAGCCATATCCAAGGATCATGAATATGAACGATATTCTTTCTTCTATGCGCGTGGTGGTCGTGACGATGCTGGTGTGCGTGGCGGGTTACACCACGCTGATCCTCGGGGTGGCCAATGCGCTGACGCCCGAGACGGCGCGCGGATCATTGATCACAGACGGTACGGGTGAGGTGATTGGCAGCCGTCTGGTCGCACAGGGCTTTACCGAACCGCGCTATTTCTGGCCGCGCCCGTCTGCGGTGGACTACGATGCAGCGGCGGCGGGCGGATCGAACCTGTCCCCCGCCAACCCCGAACTGACCGATCGGGCCGAAACCATCATTGCGGCCTACGGTGTTGATGCAGTGATCCCCGCCGATCTCGTCACCGCATCGGGGGCGGGCCTTGATCCGCACATCTCGCGCGACGGGGCACTATTTCAGGTGGCGCGGGTGGCGGAGGCGCGGGGAATGAACGCGGACGCCGTGCGCGGCACCATCGAGCGGTTGGCATTTTCTCCCGGCGGTCCGTTCACCCAAGACCGGATCGTGAACGTGCTGGAGCTGAACCTCGCGCTGGATGCCGACACCGGAACGGGTGCATAGATGAGCGATGACGATCCGCGCCCCTCGCCCGACGCGCTGCTGCGCAAAGCCACGCGCGAGGGGCGGGGATCGCTCAAGATCTTCCTCGGGGCCGCGCCCGGCGTCGGCAAGACCTACGAGATGCTGGAAAAGGGCGCGGAAAAGCTGAACGCGGGCGTTGATGTGGTGGTCGGCGTGGTCGAAACCCACGGCCGCGCCGAGACGGAAGCGCTGTTGGCCCCGCTGGAAATCGTCTCCCGTCGCGAGATTGCCTACCGTGGCCAGACCCTCAACGAAATGGACATCGACGCGATCCTGGAGCGTGCGCCGACGCTGGTACTGGTGGACGAGCTTGCCCACACCAACGCGCCGGATTCGCGCCATCCAAAACGCTGGCAGGACATCGAAGAGCTATGTGCGGCGGGCATCGACGTCTGGACCACCGTCAATATCCAGCATCTGGAAAGCCTGAACGACATCGTCGGCGGCTTTACCGGCGTGCGCGTGCGAGAAACCGTGCCGGACCGGGTATTCGAAGACGCCGAAATCGAGGTGATCGACCTGTCGCCGGACGATCTGATCGCGCGTCTGAAAGAGGGTAAGGTCTATCTGCCGCAGGAAGCAGGCCGCGCGCTGGAGAATTTCTTTACCAAAACCAAGCTGTCGGCCCTGCGCGAGCTGGCCCTGCGCCGCGCCGCGCAGGCGGTCGACAACCAGATGCTGGACCAACTGCGCGCAAGTGGTGTTGCGGGCACATGGGCCGCGGGAGACCGCCTTCTGGTCGCAGTCAGCGAGGACGCGGGATCAGCGACGATTGTGCGCGCCGCAAAACGTCTGGCGGATGCCCTGCATGCGCCATGGACAGCGGTGCATGTAGAAACCCCGCGCGAGGGCGCGTTTTCCGATGACCAGCGTCGCCGCGTCGGGCGCAATCTCGCACTGGCCGCCGAATTGGGGGCTACGTTGGTCAATGTGCCGGGCACGAACGTGCGCGATGCCTTGATGGAGCAGATGCGCGAGACCCGCGCGACGCAACTGGTCATCGGAAAGAGCCGTCGCAGCCGCTGGTTTGAGTTGCGCCACGGGTCTGTCGTGGGCGATCTGTTGAAAAATGCGGGCGACGTGGCGATCCATGTAATTCCCTTGCTGCAGGACGCGGGAACAGGGCCCCGAAAGGTCACAATCAAAACCGATGGCTGGGCAGTGGGCTTTCCTGCGTCCCTGTCCATGGTTGGTGCGACGGCAGCTTTGGCCAAACTTGCGGAAGGCTGGCTGGGCTATCAGGGGCTGGATTTATTGTTTCTTATCCCTGTCATCGCCTCGGCGCTGTTTTTCGGGCGCTGGCCCAGCATCGCGGCGGCAATCGTCGCGGGCTTTGCCTATAACTTCATGTTCCTGCCGCCGGTGCTGACCTTCAACATCTATGATCCGCGCAACGTGGTGACGGTGTTTATCCTGATCGTGGTGGGCATCGTCACCAGCCAGCTTGCAGTGCGTCTGCGCGTCACCGCGCGGATGAACGCCAAAAGTGCGCGGGAAAACGCAGCGCTGGCGCGGTTTTCCGCAAGGCTCAGTGCGCTGTCGGACGCGACCGAAACTGCCCGGACTGTCTGCAACGAGATCGCGGGGCTCTTGTCGGTCGAGGCGATGATGCTGCGCCTTACCCCCGAAGGCGTTGCGATTACCGCGAGCACACCCGAGGACCTAACGCTCGGGCTCACCGACCGCGCTGCCGCCGAATGGGCGCTCGACAAGGGCGAGGCGACAGGCATTGGCAGCAATACACTTACGGCCAGTGCGTGGCAGTTCCGCCCGTTGCGCACCTCGCTGGGGGTGCTTGGCGTATTGGCGCTACGCCGCGCGGACGGCGATCATCCGGTTCCCGCCGATCAGGCCAGCCTCACCGCCAGCCTGATCGATCAGGCGGCACTGGCGCATGAGCGGCTGAAGCTGGAACACGATATGGGCGATCTGCGCGCCACGCGCGAACGCGACAGCCTACGTGCGACGCTGATGGCTTCTCTCAGCCATGACCTTCGCACACCGCTGACGGGCGTGATTGCCGCCGCCGAGGCGCTGGAGCCGGGCAATGACCCCGATGGGGAACTGGTGCGGTCCATCCGCACCGAGGCACGGCGGCTCAACAGCTTTCTCGGCGATCTGCTGGACGTCACCCGGATCGAGGAAGGGGCGGTGCGTGTCAATATTCAACCGATTGATCTGACAGACGTTGTGCGCGGCACGTTGCACGATCTGCGCAATGTGTTACAGGATCGCGAGGTGACGGTCGATGTCGCTGCCGATCTGCCGCTCCTGCAGGCCGATCCGGTCTTGTTGCAGCACGCGCTGCTGAACCTTGTAGACAATGCCAACAAATATTCACCACATCACCACCCGATCGAGATACAGGCGCGTAGGCGTCTGGGCTGGCTGGCCCTGAGTGTGCGGGATCATGGATCGGGCCTGCCCGAAGGGGCCGAGAAGATCGTGTTCGAGCGGTTCTTTCGCGGTATGGGATCAGACAGGACCGGTGGCGCAGGGCTGGGCCTTGCCATCGTCAAGGGCTTTGCCGATGCCATGGGCCTTGAAGTTCGCGCGTCCAACGCGCCGGATGGCGGCGCGCGGTTCACAATCGCATTTCCGCCGGACAAGATTGTCGCGGAAGTAACGGTGGAGGAGATGTGACGAAGCCTGCCGAGAAGATTCTGGTGATCGAGGACGAACGGGCGATCCGCCGTCTGGTACAGGCGGCACTGACGCGGGGCGGCTACGATGCAGAAACAGCCGAAACCGGGGCCGACGGTATCCGCAAGGCCCCGCGCTGCGTTCTTGCCCTTCTCGACTTGGGATTGCCCGATCGCGATGGTTTGGAACTGATCGGTCCGCTGCGTGAAGCCGGGTTGGCGGTGATCGTGGTGACGGCGCGCGAGCAGACCGAGGAAAAAGTCGCGGCCCTTGACCTCGGGGCCGACGATTACGTGACCAAGCCCTTCGACACGGATGAGTTGTTGGCACGGGTGCGGTCCTGCCTGCGCAGGCGGGCGACAGAAAGAGGTGCCGCACGAAAAATCGACGCCGGTCGCGTGCAGATCGACATTGACGCTCACACCGTCGTCCGCGATGGCGCAGTGGTCAAGTTGACGCCAAAGGAATTTGCTCTGCTCGAACTTCTGGCCGTCAACGCAGGCAAGGTGCTGACCCACGCCCACCTTCTGGGAAAAATTTGGGGCCCCGCGCACAAGGACAGTGTGGAATACCTGCGCGTTGCAATTCGCAGTATGCGCGCCAAGCTGGAGGATGACCCAGGCGACCCCCGCCTTCTCATCAATGAACCGGGGATCGGATACAGGCTGGTGGATGTTCCAGCAGCAGCCGAATAGCCCATCTGGAGAAATTCAAAGGGCTCGTGTTGATGTCAAACACGAGCGTTTGTTGATCGTACCAGACGGCTGCGCAGGACATTGTAGTCCTGCGTCATGCTCAGGGTGATGGCACCGCGAATAATTGCTCAGGATGCCGGGAACCAAGGCAGTATATATGCCGTTGTTTTTCATAAAGAAAGCACGGGATGGTTTTCTAATCTTGGCTTTGAGTGGAGGGTTTTTGCAAATCAGCACTCGCGCCCTCGTTCATTAGAACAACCATAGCGGGACATCCCGATTTTTTTGCGAACGTGAGGAGTTGATAATTGAATATACCTATTCCCGAGAACGAAGCCGAAAGGTTATCGTTTCTGCACGATATGAAGCTCGACCTATCGCTGCCTTTCGAAGAAATCCAAGGGTTGTGCAAAGTGGCATCGAACTTGGTAGGCGCGCCTATTGCTCTGGTCACTTTAATTGATGAGACCCAGCAGAGTTTTCTAGCCAGCACCGGCTTAGGCGACATACTTGAAACCGACAGAGAAGTTTCCTTTTGCACACATGCAATCATGGAAAGCCGCCAATTTGAGGTGGTAGACACTCTACTTGACGCCCGGTTTGCTGAGAATCCGTTCGTATTAGGGGCTCCAGGCATTCGGTCTTACCTGGGGACTGTTTTGGAACCTAAACCTGGAATGCGCCTAGGCACACTATGCGTTCTAGACATAAAATCCAAAATATACTCTGATGAGGAAAAGGCGGACTTGTCAAAACTAGGGCAAGCAATCACCGCTCTTTTGATTTCACATCGTGAAAAGTTGGAGTTATTAAACTACTCTACGGAACTTTCGTCCAGAAATTCAGAAATGTCTGAATTGACGGCTTCGCTCCGAAGCGCAATGGAAAATCTGGTCGTTTCGGAAAAGGTCAGAAGCGAGTTGCTCTCGGTGGTTAGTCACGAACTTCGTACGCCACTAACCTCGATTATGGGTGCGCTAGGCTTGATGAAGAATAATTTTCTGACAGCAGAACCGCAAATGACACTGCGTTTGATAAGTGTCGCCTACAAAAACAGCGGTCGTCTTCTTTCCTTAGTAGATGACATCCTAGACATCCAAAAAAATGACTTCGATAACCCAGAACCCGAGCTTGTTCCAGTCGATCTAACCGAGCTCATCGAGACATCAGCTGAAGCATATCAGAACTATGCCGCGGATTCTGATGTGACATTGAGGGTTTTTGGTACGGGTCCGTCTTGCGTTGTGAATGGTAATAAAATTCTATTGGATCGAGTTATCGCAAATATTCTTTCGAACGCCTTCAAATTTTCAAAACGGGGGGGCAACGTGGAAATAAGTCTACACTGCTTTGATGACGGACCGCAGATCGCTGTAAGAGATAACGGTGCCGGCATTCCAGAAGGCTCGGAGGAAAAGGTATTTGGACTCTTCTCACAAGTGGATAGTTCTGACACCCGCGCCTCGCAGCGTGGGACCGGGCTGGGGATGCATATCTGCAAGAAAATACTGAAGCAGCATAACGCCACAATTGACTATAAAAGCGAGCTTGGGATCGGCACGACGTTTGTGGTGACATTCCCTGCGCTCGTCACGTGAGAACCGTCGTGCCAATAGAACTGAAGCGTTGTTTAAGTTCTATGACTGAACCCCGTCAGAAATGGGAGGAATGCTCGTGGGTTGCGACAAAGTATGCTTGAACATGCGACGGCGTACGTCTGCACTTAGTCCCAGGCTGGATTTGTTCCGGCCTTCACCCTTAAATCGGATGTACAGACTCCATACATACAGCATGTTTCAGACGGGCCGCACGATCAGACGGGCCGCGCGGAGTGTCGGGTAACGCCCAGCACTGACAATATCGCATCTGAACTGGATAACGCACCCGACGAAAAACAAGGAAAATATTATGAAACTGAAAAATATCCTCGCCGCCTCGTTGGTTGCCCTCGCCCCGGTGCTGGCCTCTGCCGAAACCTTCGAGGTTCAGATGCTGAATAAAGGCGAGGCCGGTGTTATGGTGTTTGATCCCGCCTTTGTTTCGGCACAGGTAGGCGACACTGTGGTCTTTCGCGCAGTCGACAAAGGCCACAACGCAGAAAGCATCAAGGGTATGTCTCCCGAGGGCCAGGAGCCGTTTGTCGGAAAGATCAACGAGGAGGTCCAGGTCGAATTGACGACTGAAGGCATGATCGGCGTCAAATGCAAGCCGCACCAAGGTATGGGCATGGTCATGGTCATTCAGGTTGCGGACTCTCCGGTTCCGGATGATTTTCTGAAGGCCAAGTTGCCGGGGAAAGCCAAAAAGACGATCGAAGAGATTTTAGCCGCGAACGGGCTCGACTGACAGAACGTAGTTCCTAGAGGCTGTTTGCCCACCTGCGGCGCGGGTCCAGCGCTGCAGGTGGGCAAATCCTGAACGCGCGGTCAGGCAGGTGATCCGGCAACGGATCCCCGCATTTTTGATACGATTCTCTCCCAACATTCACCTATTGCCCGGATTTTCCGCAGTGCTGCACCCATCGCCGGCGTAAGTGTCGGAAAATCCGCGCGGGCCCGCCAATAAACCGAATTTAATCGTTAATCTTTGCGCTAGAACAAAGATTGTCATTCCGCCAGCCCTTAGATCCACTGGCATGACGTACACTTACACTCAATCTTCGAATCGGATCGAACCGCTCGGGCTTTGTCAGGTTATTGACGCGCCCTGGCTGCACGCCTAGCCCTTTGTCATGATCAGCAAAGTTTCACAGCCTCGCCTGAAGGGCTTTCGCTTCCCCCGTTCCGTCATCTCTCACGCCGTCTGGGCGTATCGCCGCTTTGCGCTGAGCCTGCGCGATGTCGAGGATCTCCTGGCCGAGCGAGGTGTGATCGTCTCCTACGAAAGCATCCGCGTTTGGTGCCAACGGTTCGGAGTGCAGGTCGCCGCGAGAATCCGTCGCGACCGTCCGGCCCCGACCTACAAGTGGCACCTCGACGAGGTCGTGATTTTAATCCGAGGCCAAAAGCACTGGCTTTGGCGGGCGGTCGACGCGAACGGCGACGTGCTCGAGATTCTGGTCCAAGGTCGCAGGAATGCCCATGCTGCCAAGCGATGTCTTCGAAAACTGGTGCGGCGTTGGGGCGCGCTGCGGGTCATCGTGACCGACAAGCTGCGCAGCTATGGCGTCGCCGTCCGTGACCTTTGCCCAAGCGTCGAACACCGCTCGCACAAGGGGTTGAACAACCGGTCAGAAGCTTCGCATCGACACACAAGACGACGAGAAAAGATCACGGGCCGCTTCAAATCTTCGCGCCAAGCGCAGCAATTTCTTTCCGTTCACGATCAGACCGCAACTTTTTCCGTCCGAAACGCCATCGCCTCTCCGCAATATCCTATCGCCACTCCCGGACTGATGCGTTCAGCCTGTGGAACGACTATGCTGCTGAAATGACCGCATGATGGTGACGCCGGTGTTTGTCACGTCGCGATAGAACAAGCTGACAAAGCCGTTGCGGCAAACCCGCAGCAACATTTATTGCATCGGGGCGGCGGCTGCGATGCTGATAGCCAGATAACCTGCTGAATGGTCGCGGATGGCCATTGCCAGCGCGCTTCGAGCGGTCAGCAAGCTCCGTTCGGCGTCGAGGACGGTCAGAAAGTCGGTCTGCCCCCCCTGCCATGACTCTCGCGCCAGAGTGACGGTTTCTCCTACAGTTGCCACCAGATTGCGCTGTGCAGCCACGTTTTTGGCACCCCGGTTGTAAGCGGAAAGGCCGTTCTCGACCTCCTCTATGGCGGTCAGCACCGCCGAGCGCCAGCCGATTTCGGCCTGAACCGCGCGGCTTTCTGCGGCGTTCAGGTTCGCCTTGTTCGCCCCGCCGGTAAAGATCGGCAGGTTGATCTGCGGGCCAATCGCCCATGTCGTCGGGTTGGCGCCACCACGGACACTGGTGGGGGTGATGTTGCCAGTCAGGCTGACAGAAGGCCAGAAGGCCGCTTCGGCCACACCCACACGGGCGGTGGCGGCGGCAAGCCGACGCTCTGCGATCTGAACATCAGGGCGAGCGCGGATTACATCGGCGGGCAGGCCGACGCTGGGGCGGAAGCGGGCCACGGGTTGCGCACTGCCCTTTTGCAGTTCTGGCCGCAGGGTCGCAGTGCGCGATGCGGTCAATGTGGCTAGTCGATTCAACGACTGATCAAACCCTATCTCCAGCACGGGCAGGTTTGCCTCCGCCTGCGCCACCGTCTGTTAGGCTTGCAGCACATCAAGCCGGTTAGCTCGCCCCAACTCCTTCATCGATTGAGTCAGCTGCAGCGTCTCACGGCGGCTGGCGATGCTCTGCCGTGTCAGCTCGATGCTTTCCTGGTAGAAACGCAGGTCGATATAGGCGCCTGTGATGGCAGAGGTGACGGCACGACGCGCGGCCTCGGCTGACAGCTTGGCCGCCTCAAGTTCGCTAATCGCAGCTGCGCGCGAGGCACTGCTTCCACCGAATATATCGAACATCCAAGAGGTCGACAGCGACGCCTGCGTGCTTTCTGTAATGCCTGCCCCCTGCATATCGGCGCGTTGCGCACCGGCCCCGACTTGCAGCGTCGGCAAATTGGCGGCACGGGCCAGGCGAACGCCAGCCCCGGCCTCGTCAATCGCGGCGACGGCTGTTTCAAGCGACAAGTTGCGGGTGAGGCCTTGGGTGATCAGGCCATCAAGGTGACTGTCACGAAAGTTGAGCCACCATGCACCGTTTGCCGAACGGGCCGGCGCAGATACCGCGAAGGATGGTGCTACATCGGCCTGTGGTGCGGTGAACGTGGTCCCCACACAACCGGCAACAATTAGAGAAAGTGGGAGAACGATTGAAAACCGCCCGATAGGTAGGGGGATGCCAGCAAACGAAGGACTAATCATGGAATTTACTTTTTTGTTGTTTCGGATAACGCGGAAAAGGGGGGGCATGGCAAGCCATGCCCCCTGCAAGGTTATTCGGCTGGATGCACGGCCACAGGGGCCGCAACGTCGAAATCTTTCTTGCCAAGTGTCTTATGCGTGCCGGTCAACTTCATCACAAAGACAAAGAAGACGGGCGCGAACAGAGCACCCAACACGGTGGCCGAGATCATGCCGCCCACCACGTTAATGCCGATGGCATTTTGGCTGGCTGCCGAAGGGCCGGTCGCAATCGCCATCGGCACAACGCCCATGGTGAAAGCCAGCGAGGTCATTAGGATAGGGCGGAGGCGTAACCGGCACGCCTCGACTGTGGCATCCATTAGATCCGCGCCTTCGATAATCATATCCTTGGCAACCTCAACGATCAGGATGGCGTTCTTGGCCGACAGGCCAACAATGGTAATCAGGCCGACGGTGAAGAACACATCATTGGACAGCCCCGTCAGCGTCACCGCTGCGACTGACCCGATGGCGCCCATCGGCACGACAAGCATCACCGACAACGGGATGGACCAGCTGCCATAAAGCCCGGCAAGACATAGGAACACGAACAGGATCGCCAGCCCGATCAGCAGCCGTGCCTGCGAACCGCTTTCGATTTCCTGCAACGATTGGCCGGTCCATTCATAGGAAAACCCCATTGGAAGTTGCCCCGCCAGACGTTCCATCTCGGCGATCGCATCGCCTGACGACGCACCGGCTGCGGCTTCTCCATTGATACGCACCGAAGGATAGCCGTTATACCCGACAATCTGGCTCGGTCCGAAACCCCATTCGGCATTTGCGAAAGACGACAGTGGGACCATCCCGCCTTGGACATTGCGCACGTTCAGCTTCAGCACATCTTCGATGTTCATCCGCGCCGAGGCTTCTGCCTGCACCATGACCCGCTGCATCTTGCCGTTGTTCGGAAAGTCGTTGACGTAGCCCGACCCGAGCGCGACCGAAATGGTCCGGTTGATTTCGGCAAAGGTGACACCAAAAGCATTCGCCTTTTCACGGTTGACCTTCAGGCTCAGCTGCGGGCCTGGGGGCAGACCCTCGATATACACCTGGCCAAGCACCGGGCTTAGCGCCGCTGCAGCCATCAACTGCTCAGACGCCTGTTGCAGGGCGGCGTTGCCAAGGTTGGCACGGTCCTGCAAGCGGAAGGAAAAGCCAGAGCTGCTGCCAAGCCCCTGGATCGGGGGTGGTGAAAGCGCGAAGGCAATGGAATCCCGGATCGAGAACAGACGCCCCGACAACTGCCCGGCGAGTGAGTTGGCACTCAGCTCCGGTGTCGTCCGTTCCCCCCAGTCCTTCAGCGTCACGAAGGCCAGACCCGAGTTCGGCCCCTGACCCGAGAACGAGAAGCCCTGAATGACGAGGATGCTATCTATTCCATCCATGGCGTGGGCATGCGCTTCGACCTGCTTGGTGACCTCGCGGAGGCGGAAAGATGTGGCGCTTGGCGGGCCTTGGATATTAGCGATAAGGAAGCCCTGATCCTCCTGTGGGATGAAGGAGGATGGTATCTGAAGATAGAACCAGCCAAGCCCGACAACCAGCGCCAGATAGACGATCATCATACGCCCGGCCCGCCGGATCAGCCCGCCAACTACACCAGCATAGCCGCGCGAAGCGCGATCAAAGGTGCGGTTGAACCAGCCGAACGGCCCGCGTTTGGAGTGGCTGTGACCTTTAGGGATGGGCTTCAAGAAAGTCGCACACAGTGCTGGTGTCAGTGACAGGGCAAGAAACGCCGAGAAGAAGATAGAAACCACCATCGTCAGCGAGAATTGCTGATAGATGATTCCGATCGAACCAGGGAAGAACGCCAGAGGCACGAACACCGCCATAAGTGCCAGCGTGATCCCGACGATCGCGCCGGAAATTTGCCCCATCGCTTTTTTGGAGGCCGCTTTGGGTGGCAGCCCTTCCTCGGACATGATCCGCTCGACGTTTTCGACCACAACGATGGCGTCATCGACAAGAATACCGATGGCAAGGATCATCGCAAACATCGTCAGCACGTTGATCGAGAATCCGGCTGCCATCATCACCGCCAGTGTGCCGGCCAGTGCAATTGGCACCACCAGCGTTGGGATGACGGTATAGCGGAAGTTCTGTAGAAAAAGGAACATTACCACAAAGACAAGTGCCACCGCCTCGACAAGTGTCAGCAGCACCTTTTTGATAGAGGCTGACACGAAAGGCGTGGTGTCATACGGAATTTGATAGGCGATGCCTTCGGGAAACAGCGGCGACATACGCTCCATAGCGGCGCGCACGCCAGCTGCGGTTTCCAGCGCGTTGCCGGACGGCGAGAGCTGAATAGCAACGACGGCCGTTTCCTGCCCGTTGAGGTAGGAGTTGAAGGCGTAAAGTTCAGCATCGATCTCGATCCGTGCGACGTCAGATAGACGCACAAGTGAACCGTCATCCTGCGCACGAAGAACAATATTGCTGAACTCTTCCACCGTGCCAAGTTGGCCGGTGACAAGAAGTGTCGTCTGAGTTTGCTGGCCTGGCAGTGCTGGATCGGCACCAATGGACCCTGCCGCAACTTGGGCGTTCTGCTCCCCTATGGCGGAGGTGATATCTGTGACAGACAGGTTAAGTCCCACCAGCTTTGCCGGGTCGATCCAGACGCGCAGCGCGCGCTCGGTAGAAAAAAGCTGTGCCCGGCCCACGCCGTCGACACGCCGAATCTCACCAATCACGTTGCGGCCGATGTAGTCGCCAAGCCCCACGGCATCGAATCCTGATTCTGGCGTGCCAGTCAGCGCGACCATCATCAAGAAGCTTGAACCAGCTTCCTCGACCAGCACGCCTTGCTGCTGAACCTGCTGCGGCAGCGAGGTTTCCACCCGGCGTAGACGGTTCTGGATATCAACCACAGCCTGCGCGATTTCGGTGCCCGACTCGAAGGTAACTGTGATGGTCACGGACCCGGTAGAATCCGAGGTGGATTCAAAATAAATCAGGCCGGGAATACCGTTCAGCTCTTCCTCGATCGGCTGGGTGACCTGACGATACAAATCTTCCGGCGACGCCCCCGCGAAACGTGTGTAAATCGTCGCCTGAGGCGGTGCGATATCCGGGTATTGCGCTACGGGAATGTTAGGTAGCGATAACGCGCCTGCAAGGGTGATGAAAATCGCGATGACCCAAGCCAGAACGGGGTTGTCGATGAAATATTTTGCCATGGATCAGGTCTCAATTCGTATCGGGCTGGGGATCTGCGACACGCAGCACGCAGACACTCGGGGTTTCGGTCTTGCCTTGCGAAGGATCCGCCCAGCATACTGGTGCGACCGGAGCTCCGGGGCCCATTTTCTGAAATCCGTCAACGATCACCATGTCACCCTCAGCCAAACCGCCTTGCACGGTCACACGGTTGCCCAGGGCACGGCCGGGCGTGATCGGACGCAGTTCTGCGACCGACTGGGCATTGATCACATAGACCATCGCCGCACCCGACGCGTCACGCTGCACCGCCTGCGACGGGATCGCCACAGCGTTCGCCTGGGTCGCCTGCTCGACAGAAACACGCACATACATTCCCGGTAGCAGCGTGCCTTCGGGGTTAGGGAACTCTGCACGCAGTGTTACCTGCCCACTTGACCGTTCCACCGATGCTTCGGCGAACAGCAGCTTGCCCGGATGCAAATATTGCGAGCCGTCATCCAGATGCAGCACAACCTTCGCCACATCCGGCTCTACCAGCGCCAACGCACCAGACGCCAGTGCGGCACGCAAGCGTAGCAATTCAGACACCGGCTGCTGCATATCGGCATAGACCGGATCAAGCTGCTGGATCGTGGCCAAAACTTCACCACCCGCCCCAACCAGCGCGCCCTCGGTGATCTCGGCGCGCCCGATGCGACCCGAAATCGGTGCGCGGATGTCGGTGAAGCCAAGGTTGATTTCGGCGGCGCGCACTTGCGCACGCGCCTCGGCCAGAGCTGCCTCCGCCTGCAGCCTGGCTGCGGTGGAGGTTTCGGTTTCAGCCACGCTTGTGATATTTCGCGCATTCAACGAGTTGATACGGTTTTCCGCCTGCCTAGCCTCAAGTAGCACCGCATCAGCCCGCGCGACGGTCGCACGCGCCGCCTCCAGCGCGATTTCATAGGTGGCGCGGTCCAGCCGGAACAGCACATCACCCGCCTTAACCAGACTGCCTTGCACAAAGTTCCGCGTTTCAATGATACCACCCACACGCGGACGGACTTCGGCAATACGTGTGGCACTGATACGGCCCGGAAGCTCTGACGCGACAGAAAGGCTTTCCGGCTGAACGATAATCACGCCGACGGATGACGGCGGCATTGACGCCCCGTCCTGGGCCAACGCAGGCAAACAAAAGGCGGAGGCAGATAGAAGTGAAGCTGTCGCGCCACGCAAGATGGCGCGTTGAAAAGTGAACATATGTAACCTGTTGCAAGGAGTAGGACAAGTGAATTTGATTTTGGACGTACGACCAAATTGGACGAGTGTCCAGTTTTAAGTTGCGCGCCCTTGTGCTACACTCACAGGAGAAAGAGGAAATGGAGGCACGAATTTGGCCTATTTGTCACGGGAAGCGCGACGCGAGCAAATCGTGAACGCAGTGGTAGAAATTGTTTCGCGTGAAGGGTTGGCCGCCGCCACCGTTCGCCGAATCGCGCGAGAGATTGAATGTTCGCCGGGGCAGATCCATCATCATTTCGCCTCGGCAGATGCGTTGCGGGCCGAGGCTGTGCGGGAAGTGTGGCGCCGACTGGAGCCTTCGCTGATTGCGGCGCTAAACCTACACACGCCGCGCGAACGGATCTTGATCATCCTTGCGGGGGGGGCCGAGCTGCCGGAAGAGATACGACCCATCATGCAGGTGACCGAGCGATTGTGGAAAGAAGCTTGGGACATCTGTCATGAACCTGCCGTGCGCGATGCTGTTGCCGAAGGCATCGGCAAAATGTGCGATGAGATCATTGTCACACTGCGTAAAGGTGTGGACGCGGGCCAATTCCCGGCTGATATCAACGTCAAAAAAGTCGCCATGGGACTGATTGCCGCTTCTACGGGGTTCGACCTGCTAACGGAAGTGGGCGCAATGGATGAACTGGGAGGGGACAAGATCACTTTCATTGAAGACTTGATGAAGAAAGAGCGTCTCTGACTATCCCTGTTCATGATCTCTGTCTTACCCACCGCCCGACAGGGTTATTCTGAAATCCACGGGGTCGGCACTGATACGTGTCGACCTTTTTTGCATATCCAGCTTGATCTGTTTTAGAGGCTGTGTTGCACAAATCCAGGAGGGATTCATGTCGTGAATCCGGTGTGGTAGCTGGCCCGCATGAGCAAACCGACATCACCTACCTATAAGACGACGAACTGGGCTGATTACAATGCGGCGCTGAAGCGCCGCGGATCACTGACGATCTGGTTCGATCCCGAGATGAACTGGGATGCCGAACCTTCCGGCAAGAGAGGCAGGTCGCGGACATTCAGTGACGCTGCGATCCAGACCTGTTTGACGATGAAAGTGCTGTCCGGGATGGCCCTACGTCAGACGACGGGCTTTGTAGAAAGCCTGCTTCGGCTGACGAGCCTCGATTGGGACGAGCCTGACTTCAGCACCATCTGCCGACGTCAGAGGACACTTGCCGTCAACATTCCGTATCGCGGCTCGAAGGGCCCACTCCACCTGCTGATCGATAGCACTGGTATCAAGGTCGAAGGAGAAGGCGAGTGGAACGCGCGCAAGCATGATGGTCCAAAACGACGTGTCTGGCGCAAGATCCACATCGGTATCGACGAACAAACGTTGGAAGTCAGAGCCGTCGAGATCACCGGCAGCAACACCGGGGATGCACCGATGCTACCTCATCTACTCAACCAGATCCCGCGCGATCAGCAGATCAGCAGCGTGACCGCGGACGGTGCATACGACACGCGCCTATGTCAATACGCCATCGCCGAGCGCGGTGCGGCTGCGGTGATACCGTCACGCAGAAATGCCCAGCCATGGAAGCCAACCACTGCCGGCGCCATGGCCAGGAACGACGCACTCCGCGCATCAAGATATCTGGGTCGGGCACTTTGGCGAAACTGGAGCGGATACCACCGCCGGAGCCGCGTCGAGACAAAGATGCATTGCATGAAACTGCTGGGCCAGCGGCTGATGGCGCGCGACTTTGACCGCCAAGTCGCCGAGGTTCAGGTGC
>Ga0307487_1001010_pt1 | contig 20755 bp, 15 predicted proteins | sample CBIW12metaG_FD_203665 | JGI IMG/M metagenome (GOLD analysis project Ga0307487, IMG submission 203665) | Sea-ice brine microbial communities from Beaufort Sea near Barrow, Alaska, United States - CBIW 1.2 | ecosystem: Environmental > Aquatic > Marine > Coastal | place: USA: Alaska | collected... | reverse complement strand
GTGTGGTAACAACAACTTCCCACTAAAAGCGGGATTTACCAAATCGGTGGTTCCGCTTTTCTCATTTTGTACTATTCTAAGAACTCCAAATTTGGTAGTTCAGATTTTACTCGGATGACACTAATTTTCAATTACACCATTCCATGTTTGGGTGTAGTCAGATCTCTGTTGTATTTTAATTCATTCTCGGTTCAAAAGCGTTTTTTTGATTTAACTTAGGATATGGGGGAAGCATATCAAATACGAGATCAATAAATACCATACTTTTTGACTTTTCAAGTCGTCGGCTGGGCTGATGTATTCACAAGTAAGGATTATAGTGACTTGATATTGGAGAGTTTAACCCACTGCAGAAAGGAAAAAGGTATTTATCTTTTTGGCTATTTGATCATGGGTAATAACGTTCACTTGAACGTCCAGCAGAAAGATGCAAAGCCATTGGATTGGGTGTGCGATTTTAAGAAGTTCACCAGCAATAAATCGCTCAAATTTACTTTAGAGAACTCGCATTAAAACATAAAAGAATGGTGAAAACGATGTTTTATAATGCAATGTTCAGTTATAACCCGATCGAATTACAGTTCTGGAAACATGAAAACCGTGCTATAGAACTATTTAATTCTAAAATGATCGAAAGCAGAATGAGTTACATCCATGAAAAACCGATACGCGCTGGTTGTGTAGAGAAAGAAGAAGATTGCCTCTATCCTAGTGTTAGAAATTACGCTGGATTAAATGGTCTGATTGACATTGATTTTTAGTAGTATTGATGAAGTAAATTATTAATTGAAATTAATATTAGGATTAGACAGGTAGTGGCACCTCATCCGACCTGCTGGCCTCTGTATGTAGTTTCCGTTTAGTTAACCCTGAGCATAGTCGAAGGGTCAGTACAGACACCGCAGTCTGGCTTACTTCTCCTTCCCTGCGCCCTGGCTCCTCACTAAAAACTTCCACTGGTAGTTTTCTTTACGTTCGGCCCTCTCACGGCAAAACAGCTTGCCACTTGCTTGCCTTCTGAAACAGCCTGTCCAGATTTTTATCGAGACTACAGCGCTTAAAGGATGTCGTCTTTCGTCGGCACAGGCATGTCACCCGTTGGAACGATCCTCTTTTTGGTATATATTCATCATTCAAGGCACACGCATCGGTTTGGTAATATGACGGTTTTAGTGCTAAATTTAAGTTCAGTTTTTCGGTTGAACTTTAGTGCAAAATTGAAGTTTTATGCTTCGAAATCCGCAACATCTCCAAGCCGAGAAACGTTTTCGTTCATTGTGAAAAATGAACGTCTGCCTGATAATAAACTATAAAAACCGATATGGAAAAAACCAAAAAAGAAGGCTTTAGAATAGTAGGACTAAAACTTGAAAACCAAACCACAAACGATAACAATCAATCAAGTGTGGACTGTGGGATTTTGTGGCAAAAATTTGAAACAGAAAAAGTTTTTGAAATTATCCCCAATAAGCTGAGCAATGAAATTTACGCTGTTTACTATGAGTACGAAAAAGATGAAACAAAACCGTTTTCATACTTCATAGGCTGTAAAGTGAAAGAAAAAGCTGAAATCCCAAAAGGATTATGTGAACTATTAATCCCATCTCAAAATTATGTAAAAGTTATCGCTAAAGGAGTGATGACCGGCTGTGTTACCGAAGCATGGAAAAAAATTTGGGATTCTGCCAAAAATCGAAAGTTTGGATTTGATTTTGAAATTTATGATGAAAGAAGCCAAGATTGGAGTGACGCTGAATTAGATATTTTTGCTTCAGTCAATGAATAGCTATAGACAAACAAAAATGACATTAAATCATCTATTTAAAAAATAACGAACCGCCAGTCGAGTAGGCGATCGTGAGCAATGAGCCCTCATACTGCCCCGATTCTTTTTTCGGAGGTTCGCTTCTCTCACCACCGTATCCCCATACTCGGAACAGGCTGTATACGGCGGGTCATCACCCATAGGATAGTGGCTCTTAACAACAGCTTTTCCATTACTTTTAAAATATGGCTTCACAAAGGCTGCTTATCGAATTTTCATTTCACAAGATGTTTAGACTCCCTAATCAAATTCGGAACAGGCTTTCATTACTTCTGTGAGACTTCCATAGTTCTTCTGACTCATTCCTCATAGCTACTATGATCTATGATGACTTCTTAGCGTATAGAAAACGAGTCTATTCCAAGATCTCCCCATAGCCTGTGCCGTATTTACGAGATAAGAGCATATTCCTTCCCCAAATATCCACTGGATCTACAATCAAAGTATATACTGGCTTCCCGACCTTTGGCGTCAGTATGCTCCCGAGAATCAGGATTATCCCGCATATAAGGATTATCACTATCAGAAATATTTGATATCTTCGATATCATATGACCATGCTGGGCACAAACAGTCGTTTGGCGAGATTGGGGATTTAGTGGAATTATCGGTGAGTATCATATCTTCGTTTCTATAAAAAATAACCTGATTTAAAGTCCCCAACCTTCCCAAGCCCCAAGACGTTACCTTTCATTTAAGAAGCATCGTTCTAAAATTCAGTGAATAGAAAAATTAAAAAACAATATGGACATTAGAGTTTTAGAAACAATAATTTCAATTGCTTCTTATTTTATTTTAAGATTTGTGTCTATCAAATCACTCGCTAAAATTCAGAGAAAATATGACTATTCAAAATATAGAATAAGACCAATACAAAAATCTATAAACTTATTCATTTTTGTAACCCTCATAATTGTGGTGGTAGCGATTTGGGGAGTTCAACAGACAAATATTTTAACTTTTATTACTTCCGTCCTCACAGTTGTAGGAATTGCATTGGTTGCCCAATGGTCAATACTTTCAAACATATCATCAGCCATAATCATATTTATAAGTCATCCCGTAAAATTAGGAGAATCTATTACTATTATTGACAAGGAATTTGATATTAAAGGTCAAGTGTCAGACATTGGCTTGTTCTACGTAATTTTAAAAACAGATACAAATGAAAAGATTATGGTTCCAAACAACATATTTCTACAGAAAGCTACCAAGATAAGTTTATGAAAACAAGAAATATAATTCTATCCATTAGCTTTTTATTACTTTTTCCAATTATATCAAAAGCACAGCAAAAATATGAACGAGAATATAGGATAAAGTCTGAAATTATCCCACAATCAGCCAAAGAATTTGTCGATTCAATCGGTTCAGATTCTAAAATAAAATGGTATAAAGAAATAAGTTTTAACGATGTAACCATCGAAGCCAAATTTAAACACCACAACAAGAAATTTAGTGTTGAATTTGATACATTGGGAAGCTTACAAGATGTAGAATTTATAATTGATAAAAGAGAAATAACCCCTATCGTTTATAAACAAATAGAACATAAACTAGATTCTCTTTACCAAAAGTGGAAATTTCAAAAGATACAAATACATTATAGAGGGCACCCTAGAGATATTACAACTTCAATAAACCAAAATAAACGATGTGAATCAATAAAAGTTTATTACGAAATAGTCCTAAAAGGTAAATCTTCAGGAAGCGCTCAACTTTACGAAATCACCTTTAGTGAACAAGGAGAAATACAGGATATTTTACAGATTATACAAGATAAAGCCGACCACCTTGAATATTAGCATTAAACTTCTGTTGGTGTTTATTATATTTATAAACTCAAAAAATATTTTCGCACAAACACAAACCAGAGCTGGATTTATACCTTCTATAAATTATAACCACAAAATAGATAAAGTCTGGGAAGTGAATTTCAAGTTTGAATCAAGACATTTTGTGTTTGACAACACTACTTCACAAAGTGACGATTTTGAATATAGATATTCCTTAAGTGATGTTTCCGCTTTGGTAGGTAGAAAAGTAGGTTTAAATTCAAAGGTAGTTTTAGGAATTTTAACACGGATAGAACCAGATGCATTATCTTATAGGACAATTCAGCAATTTATATTTCAAACCAAAATAAATAACTTTAGAGTAGCACATAGAATAGCAACTGACCAAACCTTTTCTTCAAATGAATCTACTGAATTTAGATTACGATATAGATTAAGTGCTGAAATACCACTATCAGGTTTAAAAGTTGATGCTAAAGAGTTTTATTTCAAATTTAACACAGAGGCACTCAATGGCATTCAAGATAACGAATATGATTTAGAATTAAGAGTAGTTCCAAACATAGGCTTCGTAATAAATGAACAGCACAAAATAGAATTGGGTCTGGACAATCGTTTTGTTTCATTTATAGATAACCAAACACGTTTTACATCTTGGGTTACTATAAATTGGTTCCTTTGAAATAATTGCATACGCCAGATTTGCAAGTTGCCATCTTGGTACATTAAAAAAATATAAAAATATGCACCTTTCATTACTGTTAATTGATTTTCGTTTTTTTAGGTTTAATCTTTGGATCTAATTGGATTGTTGATGGAGCGTCAGGATTGGCGAAAAAGTACAACATTCCCCCAATGAGCGCGGACTAGGTGTAATTGCAAATTACACCTTCATATTCATTAGAATTTTTAATTTTCCAGGTCATAAGCGATTTCTCATTTATCTTAGGATATATGGGAGATGCCTATTAAATCAACGATCAAGAAATACCGTACTTTTTGACTAATCAAGTCGTCGGCTGGGTTGAGGTGTTCACAAGAAAGGATTATCGTGAGTGGATATAGGAGAATCTGATTTACTGCATAAAGGAAAAAGTCATTTATCTTTTCGGCTGTGTGATTATGAGCATTAAGCCTCATTTAGTCGTTCAGCAGAAAGATGGAAAGTCCTCGGATTGGGTGCGGGATTTCAAGAAGTTCACCAACAAAAAAATGCTGAAATATACTTAAGAAAACCCTCATGAAAGCAGAAAAGTATGGTTGGAAATGATATTTAACTCCCATGCCAAGTTCAAGAAACGTGCGGTCGATTTACAGTTCTGGGTACATGGAAACCATGCAATCGAATTGTTTAATCCATAAATGATTGAAAGCAGAATGAGTTACGTCCATGAAAACCCAGAACGAGCTGGTTGAGTTGAAAAATAAGAAGACTACCTCTAATCCAGTGCTAGAAATTATGCTGGATTAAAAGGTCTGATTGAAGTTAATTTTTGGTAGAATTGATGAGCTCAATTACAAATGAAATTAATATTAGGATGAAGTTACAAACTTCATCCAGCCCTATCCACCGACCCATTACTAGACCGATATTTGCGGCTTTGACTGTAAAAGAAGCCGATGAGCTAGTTGTGATTTATATATTGCAGCTGATCTTTCACCATACTACCCTATGAAAAACAGAATTGGATCAATCTCTCTAGCCGTCGCACTTGTCGGTTTGGTGTTTTTTGAAGTGATGTTTCGTATGGAATTTCTTTCTCATCAGGGCTGGAAAGTTGTGTTGGCAGGTTTTGAGGCCGCAGCCATCGGAGGATTTGCAGATTGGTTTGCCGTGAGCGCCTTGTTCAGGGAAATACCCATCCCATATTTCAAGAGACACACTAATATAATTGCTAAAAACAGAGGAAAGCTGACCGAAGGCATAGTTGATTTGGTCACCAACCAATGGCTCTCACCAGCCGTCATTTCGGAGAAAATGAGCGAAATGAATCCAACACAAGCTATTATTTCCTTTCTGAAAAAGCCTTCCAACCAACAGAAAACTATTGGCGTGGTGAAGAAAATCGTGGTGAAGTTGGCCGATGAAGTGGACAATCCAAAGATGGCTGCTGCACTTAGAACAATGCTCACCGATCAGATCAACGAGCTTGACCTAACCACCACCCTAGCAGATTGGATGGAGAAATCAATTAAAAATGGAGATCACCACCAACTCTGGGAGCTTCTGATTGACGCAAGTTCCACCGCAATTTATAGCCCTGATACCAGAGAAATTTTGCTCGACAAATTGGAATATGCCATCGCTGAATACAGAGACAAAAGCTTGGTAAAACGGCTTACCCTTTCCTTGGCAAAATCAATCGGAGGAATAGATCTAAACTTACTTGCTGATGATCTTCTAAGGAATGCGGAGGAATTTTTAGCCGAAGCCAAAACTACTCCCTCCCATCCAATTCGTGCTCGATTTGATCAATGGATATTGGATTTTGCTCAAAAAGTAGCTTCAGGAGATGTGGAAAGCCGAAAAATGATTGATAATTTCATTCAGGAATTTACGCAACATTCCGATGTCGAAAAGATCATTCAGAATCTGTTGACGGGACTTAAGCAAACTGTAAAGCAACAACTTGAGAATGACCAAACCCCGCTCATGAAGTTTCTGATTTCTAAATTGAACAAGATAATTCTTGGATTAGAAAATGACCTTGATGATCAAAATAAAATTAATCGTTGGATAAAGGATACCGTCTCCCAGTTGATCACTCAGTTTCACGGAGAAATCGGGAATATGGTTCGCAACAGTCTGAGCAAGCTGGACAACGAGGAATTGGTCAGTCAAATTAAAGAAAAAGTGGGAAGCGATCTACAATACATCCGGCTAAATGGCGCCGTGGTTGGTGGAATGGTCGGAATACTGATTGCCTTGGCGAAATTGCTGTAAATTCACATATAAGAGAAGAATAGGCAGTGAATAAGTTCAATACAATACACACATTAGGTTAATAGTTTTGATAGACTAAATTAATATTGGAAATCAGACCTGTTAATGCAGATAGCAATCTAGAAGAGTTATTTTTCACAACGCTCCAGAATGCATTATCTGATTATCCGCTTTTTTGCCAGTACAATTTAAAAGCACTATAAAGCAAGATCCACTTTAGGTTTGAGGCCGCATCGGTCACCCGTCTTCGGTCTTCCAGCCTTTAAAGAAAAGGCTATATGGCTGGTGGCACGATTCGATATAATCATAATACACTATCTTTAATACTATTAAAAACAGAGACAATGAAAGCTATTCATATCACAAAATCCGGTGGACCGGAAGTATTGAAATTACTGGAAACACCAATACCGAAGCTGGAAAGAAGTCAAGTTTTAATCAAGGTGAAAGCTGCAGGTGTCAATCGCAGCGACGTGATCACCCGGCAAAATATGAATGCTTACGGTAAAGGGTCTTCGGAAAGCTTGATTCCAGGCTTGGAAGTTTCTGGAGAAATCACAGAAATCGGCGAAGCGGTAAGAGATAAAAAAATCGGAGATAAAGTATGTGCGTTGATCGCAAGCGGAGGTTATGCCGAATATGTTGCGGTCGATAGTTCTCATTGTCTTCCAGTGCCAGAAGGAATCAGTTTGATAGATGCTGCTGGAATTCCAGAAACAGTTTTTACGGTCTGGTTCAATGTTTTTCATTTAGGAAAACTTCAACCTACTGAGAAATTATTGATACACGGCGGCACAAGCGGAATAGGAACGATGGGTTTACAAATGGCCAAAGCGTGGGGATGCAAAATATACACCACCGCGGGAAGTGATGAAAAAATTGATTTTCTATCTAAAATGAATTTGGGAACGGCAATCAACTATAAAAAAGAAGCGTTCGAAGAAGTCTTTAAAGAGGAGAGAATAGATGTGATCTTAGACATGGTTGGCGGAGATTACACCCAAAAGAATCTCAAAATTCTTAATAAGGCAGGACGTCTCGTTTATATCAATGGAATGAAAAGCACTGAGGTCACTATTGATCTTCGTACCATCATGAGTAAAAATCTGACCTTGACAGGAAGTTATCTAAAGCCACAAACTGCCGAAGTAAAAACTCAGATTGCCCAAGAGGTGAAAAAAAATATTTGGCCGCTATTCAATTCCAAACAGATACACCCTATTATTTACAAAACGTTTCCATTGGAAGAGGCAGGTGAAGCACATCGCCTTATGGAAAGCAGTGATCATATTGGAAAGATTTTGTTGACCATGGATTAATGCGCTTTTAGAAAATCTCCCTGAGCAGGTACTTAAGTGAGTATATAATTACCTCAAATCTATCGAAGGTAACTCTTACATATCTATTTCTCTTTCGCAGAACCTTAGAACCATCCTAATTGAAGACAAAGATCCTTTGAATTCACTGGCTCAATGATCTCAAGGAAGGTAGAAGTGCATTCAAACCTTATTGAGAGATTTGGAGGATCTACTGGAGTTCCAGTCCAAGGACTCACTATTTGAAAATAAAAAGTGTTTACAATTGCCGTCTAAATTCACTTAGAAACATGGAGGGACTTCGGAATTTGTATACTGATTTTAGATAAATTATTTAAACTATTCTCCTTCAAATCTCATCGAAACCAAAGCTTTGATAACGCTATTTTTAGGGTCAATCCATTGATTAAACACATGTGGCAACTCATCAAAATCTGCTCGATGTGTTATCCAGGGTTTTATATCAATTTTACCGCTTTCCATCAATTGTATTATCTCAGAAAAATCCTGTGGTAAACTATTCCTACTTGCCAAAAGGGTGATTTCCCGATGGTGAAAAAGTGCATCGTCAAAAGTAACCTCACCAATAAATAAGCCTACAAAAACCAATTTCCCACCAAAAGAAACATAATTGAAGGCATTTTTCATCGAATTAGGATTGCCTGTGGCATCAAAAATCACTGTAGGTAAATCGCCATTAAGGCAGCTCCTCAGTACGTCGGGAGACAATTCTTCTCTAGCTTCAAGAATATAATCAACATGTATTTGCTCTTTTGCAAAATTCAACCGCTCTTTATTGATATCTAAAACAACTACTGTTGAACCTCGTAATTTGGCAAATTGCACCACAGATAAGCCAATCGGACCTGCCCCAATGACCATAACTAAATCCATTGGTGAGACTTCTGCCCGCTGCACAGCGTGAGCTCCAATGCTTAAAGGTTCGACCAAAGCCAATTGCTCGAAGCTCAAAACTTTTGACTTGTGTAATTTGTGAATAGGCACTTTCAAAAACTCCGTCATGCCACCATCCACATGAACACCCAAAACTTGCAGATTTTCACAGCAGTTACCTTTAGCGTTCAGACAAGATTGACATTTACCACAATTCAAATAAGGTTCAATAGTCACTTTATCGCCCAACTTAATTGCATTGGTAGAGCCGCCCAGTTTCACCACTTCTCCACCCAATTCATGCCCTAAAACTCGGGGATAACTAAAAAAGGGCTGCTTGCCTCTGAATGCATGATAATCTGTACCACAAATGCCGATACTCTTTATATTCACTAAGGCCTCATCGGCTTCAAGGCTTTCCGGGTGCTTCTCGCTCTTGAAATTTAAAGAGGTTTGGATTTTCTAAAACAAGCGTTTTCATTGCTACTTTTCTTTAAATTTCAATATAATTATACCCTTATTTGCCAGTAGCAATATAAAAGCATTATAAAGTTAGATCCACTCTAGGATTGAGGCCAATTCCTTGCCAGAAGGTAGGCAGGGGTCACCACAGTTACTGGTACTGAGCTCGCCGAAGCATCGGACTTCCAGCCTTTAACGCAAAGACTATATGGCTGCTAGTATCATTACGGATAAGCATAAATTTAATACTAGATCCACACTATGATCAAGTTTATACATCTAAAATGTGTCTTCCTTTTTCACTAATCCGGTGTAAAGTTTCTTCTGTAATATACTTTTTCTGGTCAATCTGTTGGGGTTGCTCTCTTGTGCAAAAATAACTATGAATACTCCTTCGCACCTGGTCAGTTTGATTAGTCGTACCACCATGCCATACGTGCGAATTAAAAATAAAGACCGATCCTGCAGGAGCTATAATTCGAATTTCGTCCGGATGTTTGTCATTAGGATCTGCCATCACTTCATCGGGCAAGCTTTTTAGTTTATGTGATTTGGGTACGATTCGTGTAGAACCGTTCTGAGCTGTAAAATCGTCAAAAAGCCAAATACTATTGCAGACTTTATAGGAGCCATTCACGACCGTATTTTTCCAGTCTACATGAAGTTTTTGAAGACCTTTACCGGGTTTTGCAGCCCGATAATTGAGCGAAGATAATTTGTATGACTGTCCTAAAACGGCTTCAATACTAGCTAGCACACGAGGATGCGTATAAAAAACATCGAACATGGAGCCCTTATTTACCAAGTTAGCTAGCCGGTCTGCACCTTCTTCTTTGGGATGCCGAATATACTTTGATTCTGCTAATTCTGCGCCTGCATTTTCGCCTTCCGACTGCATCAGTTCCTCAATTCGCACATTGACTTGTTTGACTTGTTCGGCAGTCAATAATTGACCTAAATTTAGATATCCATACGTATCTAAAAATTCGATTTCTTGATTGGTAAGCATATCACTATAATTTTATGATTAAACCCATCCGATTGCTTTCGAATAATGCCAATATCCAAAACTTCTTTGTCTAACCAGCTAGAAGACCTGTGCTGGGAACAGTTTTTAACTACGCCTTTTCAATCTAAATAAATATGAGTATACGCTATTCTGCCAGTAAGCGAATTCTTTTTGGATATTGGGATGGAATACCGAAGACCGGAGATAACCAGAATCAAGTGTATTTCTGGATACTTAACCTTAAAAATTTTCTACTAGCAAGATTCCGTATAATCACATAAATAAATTTACATCTAGTTATTGCGAATTCAAATCATTTTGAAATAGAATCTGATAGTGTCATCACGTTACATTCGGATAATTATTGAAATTCACCCGCCCCATCAATTAACATATTTCAACCCTATTCTATTCTTATTAACTGCACAGCATCCAGGCGAACTCTTGCTTTTTTAATCAAGGCTGATAACGTGTTTCGCTCTTCCACCGCTGCAAGAATTTCTTCAGGCCTAATTTCTTTGTTCTTTTTTTGTAAAACGGTAAGCCGATTGATTTCATGATCAAGTGTATCTCTCATTCTTCCCAATCCCTTTTCCATTTCTATTTCGCCCATTTGTTCAGCAGCGTTTGTGGCAGATGAAATCATTTTAGGCAGTAGGATATCTACAAATGCTTCGTTTTCTAACAACGGGTCTATCCTGCCGGGTAGTAAGCTTTTGTTTAGCATGGCAACAGAATAGCTTTCTGTCACTTCCTGTCCCGTGTGATCTACTACAACTCTCAGTGGTGTATCAGGAAGGAAGCGGTCTACATCACTACGTTGCTTTCCTGATGTTTCAAGAACAAAAATCAATTCAAGTACTAATCCGGAATTGCCGGTGTCCCGAATCAATCCACAGCTGGCGCTTCCTATCGTGGAGCTCAGCACCTTGTCGATCGCTCCGGTTACCATAGGGTGATCCCAAGTGAGAAAACTTACATCCTCTCTGCTGAGTGCTCGTTTTCTATCGAAGGTAACCTGTATTCCTTCCTGTGGAATAGAAGGAAAACCGGCTGCACTAAATGAGGCAGGTTGTAGCAAATACATCCGCGCTGCGAGGTCTTCCATCTCTATGTCAAAATGCCTAAAGACTTTTGTCAGGTAAGTTTCCAGCGCGGGATCGTTGTCTTCCAACTGAATTTGCTTAATCAATTTTTCGGCAACTTTCGGACGAAATGAATTCATTTCCAGTAGCTTATCACGACCTTCGGAAAGGTTTTTCTTCAGCACTTTTTGATATTCGGCAGTTTCTGCAATCAATGCCTTCACTTCCGATTCTGCCTCAACAAATGAGGTTGTATTGGCAATCGACAGTAATCGACTACTAAATAATTTGGAAATTATATTTCCTCCTTCAAGATTGGAGTTAAAGGCATTCAAACCCTCATGAAACCACCTGATAAGAAGCTGCTGTGGGCTGCCAATCAGAAAAGGAATATAAATATTGATGTCCTTTTTTTGCCCTATTCGATCCAGACGTCCTATTCGCTGTTCCAGCAATTCGGGATGGAAAGGCAAATCAAATAAAACAAGATGATGCGCAAACTGAAAATTCCGGCCTTCGCTCCCTATCTCCGAGCAAATTAGTAGTTGAGCGCCCTCAGGCTCAGCAAACCAAGCTGCATTTCGATCCCGTTGTACTAGCGTCAGGTCTTCGTGAAACACACTTGCTGTTAACTCTGGAAAGTTACTTAAAGCCGACTCTAATGCCAGCACCTTTTCTTTAGAGGTGCATATCAAGAGTACTTTTGCAGGATATAATTGGTCCAATTTCCCAATAAGCCACTCCACTCGCGGATCTTCATCAAACCAAAAATTCTGATCTCTAATTGTTTCGGAACTATCTCCCATATCATAGGAAAACTCAACTCTCAATCGTTCAATCCAACCAATATGATTGTCTTTTTCTTCAAGAGGAATCAGATGCGCTTTCCGCTTAGGAAAACCTCTCATTGCCAATCTGGTATTTCGAAATAAAACTCTACCTGGACCATGCTGATCGAGCAAATCTTCAATTAGGTTGCGGGTAGTCAGTTTATCTTTGTTGGCTAATAAGGCAATTCTTTCTTGTGAGAAAATAGCTTCTAATAGGGTCGTTTCCTTCGTGGTTAGATTTTTGCCATCAGAGAGTTTTTCTACGATAATAGCAATCCCTTTATTGCCTTCAGATTCTTTGATAAAATCGTTGTAATTAGAATATCGGTTGGGGTCAAGTAATCGAAGTCTCGCAAAGTGACTTTCTGCTCCTAATTGCTCGGGGGTAGCAGTAAGAAGTAGCAATCCTTTGGCCACCTGACTCAACAATTCCACTATACTATACTCGGGACTTACCTGCTCAACTGACCATTCGAGGTGATGAGCTTCATCTACAACTAACATATCCCAGCTGGCGGAAATGGCTTGTTGAGTTCGCTTTTGTGAACCTGCCAGAAAATCTATGCTACAAATAATAAGCTGATCATCTAGAAAAGGATTTCCTTCCGGAGCACTTTTGTCAAGAGAAGCGCAACGTTTTTCATCGAAAATATTAAACCATAAGTTGAATCTTCGCAAAACCTCTACAAACCACTGGTGAACCAACGATTCGGGAACTAGGATCAACACTCTTGATATTCGCCCAGTCACCAACAAACGATGAAGAATCAGGCAGGCCTCAATGGTTTTGCCCAGTCCGACCTGATCGGATAGTAGAACACGTGGCGCAAAACGCGAACTCACCTCATGGGCGATATACAACTGATGTGGAATCAAATCTACTTTTCCACCAACAAATCCATGTACAGGAGATATTCTTCTCTGATAATTGTAATCAAGCGTCTCTCTACGCAGGGCAAATAGTTCAGGCGTGTCCACATCTCCAGCAAATAGTCGATCATCCACGGTATGAGAAGTGGATACCTCCCCAAGCTCGGCTTCACTCAACGCTCGGTCATTTCCATAATACACATAAAGCTCCTCCTCGAGTTTAACATGTTCGATCAACATAGATTGTCCTTGTTGATCTAAGATGATATGCCCCGGTTTGAAAATAGTTCTTAGTAAAGGAGCACTTTCTGTTGAATAAAGTCTCGCTTGGTCAGCTATCGGAAAGAATATCCGCACCTTTCCTTTGCTGACTTCGGTGACTATGCCCACTCCGAGTTCGGGTTCTCCGGAACTGGTATATCTTTGATTAGGAAAAAATTCTCCCATGTATAGGATTCTTTTTTAGATGATTAATGTAATATGACTGTTCGCTATGTTGCGCGTAAATTGTTGGAATCAAAGTTTGAAGATCAATTTTGTCTACTCCCCCTTTTCAAAGGGGGTTAGGTGAATTTTTCCATGTGAGAACCAAATGTAATATTGATACCTGCAAGACCACTGATACTCATTTTATGTAATTTGATTATCCGTTAATTTGCCAGTAACCTTGATTTCCTTGAGTGACATCAATGACTGAGTTTAACAAAAAATCTGATGAATTTGTCTCCTTACTAGTAGAAAATCAGCTATAGAAATCCTATAACTTTTAGCCAAGGAACGACCTCATTTTGAGCAAAAGAGTTGATCGATTTATTGAGTGATCCTAACCAGCAAAGACAGAATATATTGCTGGTAAGGGTCTTGTATTCTAAAAACAGCAGGTTTGTATTTATCGTCTTTTAGTTGAAAACAAAGATAACAGAAAAGTGCCAAGCCTAGGTTGAATGTAGGGAGATCGGTAGAATGAGGTTAATAGTTCGATCGAAGGAATGAGTGATAAGGGTTAAGGGTTAAATGTTAAAGGTTAAATGTTAAAGGTTAAAGGTTAAGGGTTAAGTCATCGAGAAACATAGGTAAAAGGAGATTCGCAGAGGCTCTTGGGCTATTATGTGCTTTTTCATTGCATAAGAATGTTGTTTGAATGATTTAAGGTTTAGATCACAAGAAACATCTTTCTCTCAATTGAAAAATAATTCGAGCAAGAATTGATTTTGAAAATCTCTCGAATAATTTTTGATTTGGAGTTGACAAAGCTGTATATAATTTTAGCCTGCTTAATTCAACTGTCGAGATTGGGTTGAACTCAGCTTTTTTTTGCTATAATAGCGTCTAAGACTAAGTCAATACACCATTATGCTAATAATACCTGATGAGAAAATCAGCGGATATCTGGGATACAAAAAACTGATAGAAGCGCTTCGAGAAATTTTTCAATCTGACTACACCATGCCGTTGAGGCATCATCACTTTTATAAAACGTCAGCCGGAGATGACAACACCTTGATCCTAATGCCGGTATGGAACAACGAATACATGGGCATGAAGCAGGTAACCATAGCTCCAGCAAACGCCGATCGTGATATGCCTTCTATTTTTGCACAGTATATTCTTAGCGATTCCAAAACCGGACAACCTTTGGCTCTGATGAATGCCGCTGAGCTGACTTCCAGAAGAACAGCTTGCACCTCGGCGCTCGCTTCTTCCTATTTATGCAGAGAGGATGCAGAGAATTTACTTATCGTAGGTGGAGGAAAAGTGGCTCAGCATTTAATTCAGGCACATTTAGCTGTACGGAATTTCAAAAAAGTAAGCGTCTGGATGCGAAATAATGTAAAAATGAAAGAGTTCGTAGCGAGTTTGAAAAATCAAGGAATTCCTGCAGAAACCGTCAATAATTTAGAAGAATCGGCTCGCAATGCAGATCTTATTTCTTGTGCCACACTATCTAAAACCCCAATTATCAAAGGAGACTGGATAAAACCCGGAACGCACTTAGACATGATAGGTTCTCATAAACCAGACACCCGTGAAACGGACGATGACGCGATTCGTAAAAGTTCGATCTTTGTGGATTCACGCATGGGCGCGCTTCATGAGACAGGCGAACTTGCATTGCCCATTGCTGATGGGATCATCACAGAACGAGACGTCAAAGCTGATATTGTGGAACTGATCAAAGGTATAAATCCTGGAAGAACGACCAGCGAAGAGGTGACACTTTTCAAGTCTGCCGGCCTGGCTATTGAAGACCTTGCAGCAGCGCTATTGGTTTATAAAAGCTATAATGGGTAGAAATCGTCTTGCGAATTTAAATATTAGTTAGTTTAATTTCCAGACAGGTAAAAATTTATTCTATTTTAACAATAAACTCAATTGTTATGTATTTGAACACTATAGATTTTCTTAGAAGACCATAAGTTTACTATATATAAAAGATGATTGACAATAAAAAAAATATTACCTGATTTACGAATGCAAAATTACTTGAAAACCAACCAATAAGTTACGACAGATAATAACCTTGTTTTTAATTTGTATAGGCCAATCAAGCCAAGATTAATTACTATTCCTGATATTAAAGTGAAAGGTACATCCCCATGATGAACTCAAGAAATCGGGACAAACATCAATAAAAGATGACTTTTCAAAGAAAAAAACCTAAAACAGAAGTTTAAAGTAGGTTTCTTGTAGAGCAGTACCACGATCAACATCTAACTGATTTGTGAAAAACCAAAAACTATTAGAACAGATGGATAAGAAAAGAAGGAATGTATTACGCGGTTTGGCAATTGCTCCAACATTATTTGCAGCTCATAATCTGAGTGCAAGCGGAAATATTGATAGCTCAAGCCAAACTAGGTTGCAATATAGCGTCAATGCCTACTCTTTCAATTCTCAATTGAGAAGCGGCGAAATGACATTTTTTGAACTCATGGAATTTGCTGCCGAAATTGGTCTGAATGCGGTGGACTTAACCGGATACTACTTCCCCTCCTACCCTGAAATTCCTCCGAATTCTGATCTTTTTCAACTGAAACGAAGAGCATTGGAACTTGGGCTAAATATTTCCTGGACAGGTATAAGAAATGACTTCGTTAATCCAGATGCAGATTCACGCAAAATGGATAGGAAAATGATCAAAAAATGGTTGAAAGTTTCATCTAATCTAGGTGCATCAATCATGAGGATCTTTGATGGCAAACATGCTTATGATGGATTTACCAGGGATGAAGTAAAAAAATGGTTGGTAGAGGAGTTTAACATCTGCGCTGGCTATGGAGAAGAAAATGGAGTGGTTCTCGGCCTACAAAATCACAATGAATTTCTATTGAATAGCGATGAAATAATCGATATTCTTAAAAGGGTTAACTCTGAATGGTTTGGTTTAATTTTAGATATAGGCAGTCTAAGCGCTGCAGACCCTTATGCCGAAATTGAAAAGCTTGCACCTTACGCAAATTACTGGTTCATAAAAGAACATGTGTCCCCCAATGGCATTCAAACACCGGTAGATATGAAAAAGATAGTTTCAATCATCCAGAACCAAGGCTATCAGGGTTACATTTCTTTTGAAAGCCTATCGGACGGTGACCCCAAGCAAATCATTTCCTCCATGTTTAATGCATTTAGAGACGAATATGAAAAACTATAACGACCAAAGTAATTAGACACATTTTTGAAATTAGATCGTAAAGTTCATTTTTGACTAGGACTTTAGGTGGATTTCAATCGATATTATCGCCATTAGAGTAATTTTTTTCAAGCCTAAAATCGCGATTTTCTAAGGTCTCTAGGTCGATTTCCGCTTATTAACCTCGCTGAGTATAGAATAACCGTTAGGAAAGGTTTAATCCGTAAAGCAGTCGAATGTAACTACACCCATCTATCTTTATGAAAATGATAATGCACGGGAAAAATTTAAAATCTCAATTTGAATCTCCAATCACTAAAAAGCCCTTAGATTTCTCTTAGGGCTTTTTAGTTAAAGGTTCGGCGAAACGTCAACCTAATTTTCATCATCAAGTGACTCAAGCATGTCATCGGCAAGCTCGGCAATTGCCCTTAAGCTGGCTCCAAACTTTTCTTAGTTTTTCTAAAAGTATAATTAGGATAAATCGCTCGCTTGGCAAAACGGTTTAGCTTATCGCTATTAACCATTTTTTGATAGACTTGAGGAGTTACTCCAAAGTATTCATAAGTGGTTCCGTCTACAAATGTGATTTCAAGCAATAACCCTTTGTGGTGATAGTCTGTAATCCCCGCATTAATCGTTTCTGTGTAAGCTTCTGAATTAGCTTCTATAGTTTCTGGCGCTATGCTCACCAAAAAATGGTACCCATCAATCACTCTTCTACTTTGAACTTCTGCTTCTACTTTTAAATCGTCTCCATCTTGAAATTTGTCAGGATGCCACTGCTTGACCAAATCGCGGTAAGTCTTTTTCAAGGTGGTCAAATCGATTTCCTTTTCAACTCCGAAGAGTTTCTTGTATTCATTTATGCGCTTCATGAGACGTAGTATTTGCGGGCGCAAAATTACGATTAAAATTAATCATTATTACTATACTCTAAATTTTTGTCTATAAATATCACCTGCACCCGAGCTAAAATGAGGAATTAATCCATATATAATCCAACATGGCACAGTGGATAATTTTCACCTTATTATCTAATTCAAACAAGTAATGACGGGAGTTTATAAGTTGATACTAACACACTTAATTATCAACTTCCTACTTCTAACTTTTATTCCGAATTGCCATAATAAATACCTTTTCTAACAAATTCGTACCTTAGTTCTTTGGACTTACTAAAACTCAGAATCAGTGCAAAATTCCTGACTATATACCTGTATAATTAGTTCAATTCAAGAGTGAATATTTTCAGTTTGAAATTTCTCATAAGAAGGCAAACACTGCCTCCACCGCTAATCCGTTAGGCTTGGGCAATGAGAGTCAACATCTTTGTTCTTTAAGGAAATGGATGAGCTACTAGAAAACTCGATTGACTAACAATCATAATTTAAGTAACTACTTAATTAATGGAAAAAACTTTACTACTGGCATTAGCGATGCTGTTGTCAACTTTTAGCAATGCTCAGTTGATGGACAAAAATGCCACAAGAGAAACTGTCAAACTCTTCAAATCAATGAGAAAAATCCAAAAAAAGGGGACAATTTTTGGTCATCAGCATGCAACCGAATATGGTAGAGGTTGGGCAGGAGAAAAAGATCGATCAGATGTAAAATCTGTGGTCGGCACACATCCAGGAATGATAGGAGTTGACTTAAGTGGATTTACTGGCAAAAACCCAGAAGTGTATAAAGCTCGATTGAAGAAGGTAGTGGAGGATGAATATAATCGAGGAGGCATAATCACCATAGCTTGGCATTTCTATAATCCAATGGGAAAAGGAGGGTTTTATTGGGCGGGATCTGACTCGATCGAAGTGGTGTCCAGGCTAATTCCTGGCGGGGATGGACATGAAAAATATAAGGAAATATTGGACGAAGTAGCCGAATGGGCAAATTCTTGCCGAGGTGCCAATGGCGAATTAGTGCCTATGATTTTCAGACCCTATCATGAGTTTGACGGTGATTGGTTTTGGTGGGGAGCACCGCACTGCACAGTAGATGAATTTAAAACGCTTTGGAAATTCACAGCCAGCTACTTAAGAGATGAAAAATATGTACATAATTTTATCTGGGCATTTTCTCCTGACAACAACTTCAATACTGAAGCCGAATACCTGGAGAGGTACCCTGGTGATGAGTGGGTAGATATGGTAGGAATGGATAATTATGGAGATATGGGAAGAGATAGATATGACCTGGAATCTGTCACAAGAAAATTGAAAATAGTCTCTGATTATGCACGGAAGCATAAAAAATTAGCTGCATTTACCGAGACAGGCTTAGAATCAATACCGAATGAAACCTGGTGGACAGAAACACTTTTGAAAGTAATGAAAACAGACAAACTTAGATTGTCTTATGTCTTAGTTTGGAGAAACGACGTGAGTAGCGAAACACATTTTTACGCACCATCACCAGGTCAGGTAAGTGTTCCCGATTTCATCAAGTTCTATGAAGATAAATTTACTTGGTTTGAGAGTGATTTGGCTCGGAAAGGTATTTACAAGAAGAAACATTTCTTTCGCTTTAAGTAAAAAATGAATCTGAATGTACGCTATTCTGCCAGTAAGCGAATTCTCTATGGTCCATGGGTTGGAAGACCGGAGAAAACCAGAATCAACTATTTCTTTGAATTTTTAATCTTACATATTTCCTACTGGCAAGCCTTCAGAACAATCACAAAATAAATTAGACTTTATAGCCATATACACCATTTTACATGAGAAATTAGGTTAATTCTAATTGCTACCAAGGTTGAGAATACGTGTAAATCACAGCTTCTGGCCTAATGAGATTTGCCCATTTATAATTCTATTATCCCTATAAAATCAGTGGCTTAATACATCGCTCTCTTTATCAATATTTTCCCAGTATTATTTTTACCCGCTATGAAAAACCAGCTATGAAAGAAGACCTGATCAAGGATGCATCAGAAGGGCTGATCAAAGAACTCCAAACACTACTGACGATTGCTAACATTTTTTCTGTGGCAGTTGGAATGCTCGTCACCTATCACAAATAGAATGAATTCAACAGCAATATTTTTGACTACGCAGATATTCTGGATTTTCTGATTGCACCTTTCTCGGACTTTGCGACTCTTGGATTCATAGTCGCAATTTCTTTCTTGATTGGGCTACTCTTCCTCATAGATGCGTACCGCAGGAATAAATTCCCAAGGACTTATTACTTCTTCACCTTTGATATGGACAAAAAATCTTGGTTCAACCACTACCGAATAAGCTCATTTTACTGCTATTTGGTTTCTACCTCTACCTCTCTGCAAAAGTATATGGAATTTACTACATGAAAGAGGTACTGGATAATAATCCCATCAAACTGAAATTTGCAGATAACGAAATCAAAAAAGGCCTTCTCATTGGCAAAACTAAAGGCATTATTTTTCTGCTGGATGGACACAGAGTCGAAGCCGTTCCTATCACTACCTTTTTAAAAGAATTTGAGTTGGGGGCAAAGTAGAAAATAGCTATTGTATTAAATGTAATTCCAGTAGGTGATGGTAAGTTCACCTAGGTAAATAGGGTTATAATTGATAATTACACAAGAGTGAAGTGTACCTCGATTTCTGTCGGGATTCACTCCACTCAGGTTACTGCCATCATCCTAAATCTGTTGAATATGCGCACTTATTTTGCCTCATGAAAGTTGGCGAACGTAAGTGCCTATCCTATCGAAATATGAACCTCCACCTCATGCTCTACTCCATCATCGGTTAACGGAATTACATTTCCTTTACTCTGTTCATCTGCCATTTTCCACCATGATTCTTCCATATTTTTCTCCTGAAATACAGTGATTTTATAACTGCTGGTTTTATATCGATAGGTGATCGTGATTGAAGGCCATTCCTCCGGAAAACAAGGGGTGAATTTGAGTTTATCCACCTGAAGCTCCATTCCCAGCAGCGAACCTATGATAAATTGATTCATCCAGCCTGACGAACCAGTATACCAGGTCCATCCTCCACGGCCCTGATGTGTTTCATTTGCATACACGTCAGCAGCCATCACATACGGCTCCACTTTGTATATCTGCACATCCTCTGGGGTTAGCGCGTGATTTACAGGTT
>Ga0307487_1001009_pt1 | contig 20757 bp, 21 predicted proteins | sample CBIW12metaG_FD_203665 | JGI IMG/M metagenome (GOLD analysis project Ga0307487, IMG submission 203665) | Sea-ice brine microbial communities from Beaufort Sea near Barrow, Alaska, United States - CBIW 1.2 | ecosystem: Environmental > Aquatic > Marine > Coastal | place: USA: Alaska | collected... | reverse complement strand
GAAGGCAAGGTAAGACGGTTTTACTCCTTGAAAATCAAAGACTTTTCATCAGATTCCTTGGTTGGTATTTTTGATAAGCACATCAGTGCCGGGGCAAAGATAACAATGATGAATGGCGTGGATACGGCCCCATCTCCAAGGAGTATCAACTAAAGCAAATACCCAGCAACAATGGGCTGAACTTCAAGGCATTGCACACGATGATTCACCAAGTCAAATCGGGATCAGGACCACCTATTCATGGGTAAGGGAAAAGCATATAGAGCGGTACCTAAATGAATTCAGTTATCGCCTCAACAGGTCTCAAAGCAAAGCTACGGTGTTCAATAACTTGATAAAAAGAATGGTCAAAGCAGACAAAATTTACCATGCACAAATTCTATGTCCTTAAGCTCTGAGCTCTATAGTCTTTTAACGAATTTTTAATTTGCTGATGACAGCAAGTTAAAAATTCAGATTATATAAAGTCTATTTCATAATTACACAAATAAATACTTATGGGAAGACCAGTGCTAAAAATCAAGGGGTATTCTCCAGAGGAGATAAAAGCCCTGATCAAAAAAGATGAACGTTACACGATTGGCCTGAGGCTATACGCGGTGTACCAGGTAGCTCTGGGACAGCCCAGCAGAAAACTGGAGGAGCTAGGAGCTGTACCAAACCAGCTTCAAACAGATAACCAACTGGGTGCACCGCTTTGAGCAGGAAGGGATAGATGGATTGAAGGATAAAGCGGGAAGGGGCAGAAAATCTTCCCTCTCCAGTGAACAGATGGGGGAGCTGTCAGATCTACTATTGAATGAGTCACCGGTTGGTTACGGGTACAATACAGAAACCTGGACCGGTCCCATCCTGATTGACTGGGTCTGTAAAAGGTTTGGGGTTGAATTCAAAAAGGCCCAGATTTATAATATAGTCAAGCGGCTTGGGTTCAGCTACCAAAAAGCAAAAGGGTTTTATCCTGAGGCGGACAAAGAAGCACAGGAGGAATTCAAAGACAGTTTAAAAAAAACTTCTGGAAAGTCCGTCTGATACAGTTTTGTTGTATGAAGATGAGTTCTCACTGTCAAATACAGCCACCGTGGGCTACAAATGGGGCAAGGTTGGCTGCCAGCCGAAGATCATGTCCAAACAGAGGAGACGTGAACGGAAGACCGCGATGGGCAGCTATAACTTCGATACCGGCCAAATAACGGTCTGCTTCCATCAAAAAGGCAACTACAAAAGTTTTAAAAAGCATCTGAAAAAAGTGCTTTACATCTACAGGAACCATTCGAAGATCATTGTGGTGGTTGACAATGTGAGGTACCACCATGCAAAGCTTCTAAAAAAATGGCTTTTGACAAAACCCACTTTGGAACTAGTTTATTTGCCGCCATATTCTCCCGAGCTCAATCCCATCGAGAGAGCCTGGTGGTATATGAGAAAAAAAATCACCCATAATAGATACATTCATACCATGGAGGAAAGGATAGTGGCATTCTGGAAAATGTTCTTTCACTTTCAAAAGCCAAACCAGGAAATAAAATGTGTTTGTGACATAAATTATTAGACTTTATATAATAGCAATTTCTTGTAAAATAAATCAGTGATGTTAATGAGACCAAAGAATATTAGTAAGTAGAAATCCAACCCCTATCCTATTTAAAAGTTAAAGGCTACTCCATAAAAATGGGGTAGCCTTTTTTTTGCTTGGTTCAGCCGGTTTACAAAGTCAAGAAATTGTCGGCACAGGGTTTTTACCCTAAAGTAATTTTCTACAGATTTTCCCCGTACTTCAAACATAGACTTCCTTTAATTTGAGTAGTCACCATCTAGTCGGGAGCTGGCACGTGTTGCGTTCTTTCCGGAAACTTTTTCTCTCAGATCAATCTGGGTATAGCTATTATAAAGCCAGTGAGATAACAATTGGATAAGTTGAGCTCTCCGTTTTAGTTCGCATCAGCAAGAGTAAATTGGATCAGATAAAAAACACGAAATACTCACTAAAATGAATTAGTGAGGCTTTCGTGTTTTTGACTTTTAATGTTATTTGCCTTTTTCTCCGATAGAGATCATAGCGCATCTAAATCCAATGTCATTAGTAGCAGAATCCTGATGCATAAATCTACGTGTTCCTGGTGCGAGCCAATACGCTACATCTCTCCAAGAGCCTCCTTTATACACTCTCATTTCATCTGTGAGCATCGTAGTCTGATAATTTTCTTCCTCATCGCCTGCTCCATTATTTCGCACTGGATTAAGATCATCAAAATCCTGAAATGATAAGGGACGATAAATATCTTGAACCCACTCGTTCATGTTTCCAGCCATGTTATAAAGGCCAAAATCGTTTGGAGCGTTATCATATACGTTTGTTGGTATGATGTCTCCATCATTGGTTTCTCCGCCGGCAATACCACCATAGTCACCACGACCTCTTTTAAAGTTAGCGAGGAAATCACCTTGTTTCCCTTTTCTCTTTACGTTATATGGATTTCTAAGTCCACGACCATCCCAAGGATAGATTCTTCCATACTCTTGATTCTCATCCATATATTGGGTTCCAATCATTGCTTTGGCAGCATATTCCCATTCTGCTTCAGTTGGCAAACGGTAATCTGCAAGAGCAACTCCTCTTTCCACCAGCTGGCTTTTAGTAAATGTTGAATCTATACCTCTTTCTTTTCTCAGGATATCTTGAACAAACCCTGTTCTCCAACTAGAATACACTTTTGCCTGTGACCAAGAAACTCCAGCTACAGGGTAGAAATTAAAACCTGGAAATCTGAAATAATAAGATTGGTACATGTCATTGAAAGTCATTGCTCCACCAGCCCAAACTTTGTCAGAAGGCTCTAGCTTAAGCAATGAGTCAACGCTCACATTTTTCTTCATGTCAAATAGAAACTCTCGATAGTCATTATTACTTATCTCAGTTTCGTCAAGGTAAAAGTTAGAAAGTGTGACTGTTCTCTCCTGATTATCGCGGAAAGCCATCACATCCTCTTCCTGAGTACCAAGTACTGCACGTCCACCTTGGATAAAAACTAAATTTGGACCAGGTACCTGTTCCGCATTTTTTACTACAAAAAAGTTAGTAGAATCATTCATGTCAAAGCTAAATTCAGCACCGGTAGTAGCACTGTTCTTACCGGGTTTGCTGGCAGACCTTCTACCGTAACTGCCATTTTTGTTACATGAGGTTAAAATAGAGCTTCCAACTATTGCTAAAGCTGCTATCCACATTCCCCAAGATTTGTTACTCAGACGCATATAATAAGTGTTTAAGGTCTTTTTCAGAGTGCTAATATAATTGCATTGTTAAGCACTTGCAATGATTTGGTTTGAACTCCTACAGTTGATCTAAACGGTATTCACTCCAAATGGCAAAAGACCGACAAAATCGAATGCCAAAACTGCAATTTTTATGCCATTAAATATTTTTCAAGTTATGCCTCATTCATCTCTTTAAGCTTGATTTGAGCCTTTGAAATGGAGGTAACATTAGAAAGCGTAAAAATCAAACGATTCTTATTCTCCTTTATTTTACAAATTTTAGAATTATGCTGCGCAAAACGCATAATCTTCTGGAAAATATCTGAAGTATAAAAATCATCTCTTTCCGAAGGTAGTAGGAAGCATTTCATTTGATCTCCTTTCAAAATGAGCTTTTCCATACCTAGCTTCTCAGCCTTCCACCGAAGGCGCACAGTTTCCATAAGATCCTGCACCGAATCAGGCAAAGGACCAAATCTGTCCAGCATCATAGTTGAAAATTTAGTCAGTTCTTCCTCATTTTTGATGCCATCCAACTTAGAATATAATCCCAAACGTTCACTGATGTTTCCAACATATGCCTCTGGAATCAGCAGTTCCAAATCTGTTTCTATGGTACAATCCTGTACAAGCACTTTTACTTTCTCCGCCAAATCTCCTTCAAATAATGCGGCAAACTCATTTTCCTTCAACTCTTGGACTGCTTCATCGAGTATTTTGTGATACATCTCAAAGCCGAGATCTGTGATGAACCCACTTTGCTCTGCACCAAGAAGATTTCCAGCACCTCGAATGTCCAAATCTTTCATAGCCACTTTGAAGCCATCGCCCAAATCAGAGAATTCTTCCAGGGTCTGCAATCTTTTTCGTGCTTCTGCCGTCAACCCTGACATAGGACTTGTTAGCAAAAAGCAGAATGCCTTTTTATTACTTCGTCCGACCCTTCCACGCATTTGATGCAGGTCACTCAATCCAAACATGTGCGCCCGATTTATGATGATCGTATTGGCATTTGGAATATCTAAACCAGACTCGATTATATTGGTAGAGACCAACACATCGTATTCATGGTTGATGAAATCTACCATTATTTTTTCTAGTTTTTTGCCATCCATCTGTCCATGCGCTCCAGCAACTCTAGCATCTGGAACTAACTTCATAATTAGATTAGCAATAGAGTCAATCTCTCCCACACGATTATGTACGAAGAAGACCTGGCCACCTCTTCTCAATTCATAAGAGATTGCATCGCGAATTATCTCTTCTTCGAATGTGGCCACTTCGGTAGTCACAGGCTGTCTGTTTGGTGGAGGAGTGCCAATCACCGATAAATCACGAGCGCCCATCAAAGAAAAATGTAGCGTGCGAGGAATAGGAGTTGCAGTCAAAGTCAGCACATCCACATTTACTCGCAGGTTTTTCAATTGGTCTTTTACCTTGACTCCAAACTTTTGCTCTTCATCGATAATCAGTAGTCCGAGGTCTCTGAATATCATATCCTTATTTACGATTCTGTGCGTTCCGACGAGAATATCAATTTCCCCGGATTTAACCTGAGATGCGATCTCCTTGATTTCTTTGCTGCTTCTAAATCGGTTGATGTAATCGACTTTCACCGGGAAGCCCTCTAATCGATCTTTAAATGTATGAAAATGCTGCATTGCAAGAATCGTGGTGGGAACTAAAATCGCTACCTGTTTTCTATCATTCACTGCTTTAAAAGCCGCTCTGATTGCAACTTCGGTTTTACCAAATCCGACATCCCCGCAAACCAATCGATCCATGGGATAGGTTTTCTCCATATCGGTTTTCACATCTTGAGTTGCAATCGCCTGGTCAGGTGTATCCTCATATATAAAAGAAGATTCCAGTTCTATCTGCATCACTGAGTCACGATGAAAAGCAAAACCTGGAGCAGACCTTCTTTTTGCGTATAAAGCAATGAGATCCTTGGCAATATCTTTCACCTGCTTTTTAGCTCTGGATTTTCTATTTTCCCAGTCTGGTGATCCCAGCTTCGACATAGAAGGTGCGGCACCTTCCTGGCCAGAAAACTTTGAGATTTTGTGGAGGGAGTGAATGTTTACATAGAGTAAATCATCATCTCTAAAGACCAACCGGACCGCTTCCTGCATTTTTCCAGCGACATGTACTTTTTCCAATCCTGCAAAACGCCCAACGCCATAATCGACATGTACGATATAATCTCCTGGGTGAAGCGCCTTAAGTTCTTTAATAGTAAGTGCTTTTGACTTACTGGCCTTATTGCGGGTTTTGTATCGGTGAAACCTTTCAAAAAGTTGATGGTCAGTGAAGCAGGCAATTTTAGAATGCCTATCCTCGAATCCTTCACGCAGGCTAAGCAGCATATTTTGCACCTGAAGCGTAGGATCAAGTTCGCTGAATATCCCCAGTAACCGATCAATCTGTTTACCGTTTTCTGCGGTAAGAATATTTACATAGCCTTTTTTCTCATTTTCGGAAAGTTGAGCGACCAATAAGTTGAAGTTTTTATTGAAAGAGGCCTGAGGTTGACTTTCCCATAGCGTTTGTTTGCTTTTTTTGAGATAAAATTGCTTGCCAAATTCTACTCTGCTGAAGTTGGTCGAAAGCTTCACAAAGTCCTTTCCTTGATCAAATAAATCCTCTGGACCAAGAAGTGTCTTCGTATTATTGGTTTTTTGGATAATCTGGTCAAAAGCTTGTGCTGCTTTGTGAAAACACTCATCCATTACATCGATCGTCAGCTGATAATCTTTTATCCAGAGAATTGTCTGTTCAGGCAAATAGCTCAAAAATGACTGTCTCACTTCTTGGAGCAGTTTTGTCTGCACATTTGGAATCAAGGAAATCTGCTCTACAATGGCAATTGAAAGTTGGCTCTCCGCGTCAAACGATCGGATACTTTCGATTTCTTTTCCGAAAAGCTCTAATCGATAGGGGTTTTCATTGGAGAAAGAAAACACGTCCATAATACCTCCTCTAATAGCAAATTGACCTGGTTCGTAGACAAAGTCGGTTCGCTCAAAATCATAGCTTACGAGCAGTTCAGCTACAAATTCCATATCGACTTTCTCTCCCGTTTTTACAGTAAACGTATTCTCCTTCAACGAACGCTTATTGATTACCCGCTCATAAAGCGCCTCTGGATAGGTGATGATTATCCTTGACTTTTCTTTTTGTTCAAGGATCTGATTTAGAATTTCGGACCGAATTAGTACATTGGCATTGTCCACTTCCTCGTAATGATAGGCTCGCTTAAAGCTGGAAGGGAAAATCATATGATCTTCTGTCAGCAGAAGGTTCTGAAGGTCAGAATTTAGATAGGCAGCTTCTTCCTTGTCCTGAGCGATGATGAGGTGGCAACCTCCCTGGGATTCGAAAAGAGCAGAAAAAATAACCATGTCCAAGCTTCCCGAAAGGCCTTTGAGTTGATAGCTTAACTTTTCGGTAGAAGTGATCTCGTGTGCAAGAGTTTGAAATATGGGGTCTGACTTATAAATGGATAGAAACGACTGGCGATCCAATGGCTTGTGGTTTTGGAGAAATATAGAGGTGCAAAGTTAATAGTTTCTCATTCGGTGGACTTGTTTGAAACTACATTTGAGAAATTCTAAACCTTAGACTTTAAGAAATGTTACTTAGCAGATGAATACAACCAAAGAAAAGCTGAGTTGGTTTCAGCAGATTGAGCGCTTTCACCCTTACCAGACCTTACTTTATTTGGGTATGTTTGGAAGTGGACTGATCTTTTTTTTCATGACAGTGGCATTTTTGTTTTCTGGCATCAACCAACTTGAAGGCTTTAATCAAAGAGTCCCTGTTTCTTTTTTGATTTCTACGTTTCTCTTGATCGTCAGTGGATACACAGCCACTAACTTACGGATTTACTATCAAGAAGAAAACACGCAGGAATTACTCAATTCACTTAGAAACACCGTTTTGTTGGGAATAGCCTTCACAGCACTTCAGGTATCGGGTTGGTTTGAGCTGGAAAAAATGGGAATCTCATTCACGGGAATTCCCAGTGGAAGTTTCCTTTATGTATTATCTGGAATTCATATTTTCCACCTTATAGGTGCCATGATATTTGCGATGATTCTTTGGGTGCAAATTAGTAGAAAGCTGGCCGATCCTGTGGATAATCTTATTTTGCATACCAATCCATTTGAGAAAATGAGGATTCGATTGTTTACACTTTATTGGCACTTTATGGATATTATCTGGCTCATTCTGTTTGTTCTTTTTGTAATAAGTTTTTGAATCTCCACCTATGAAAATACAGATAAAGACCAAAGTTGATCAAGATTACCTGTCAGTTAAAAATGGCTTCAATGAAAAGCTCTTCAATCAGCTCAGCCCTCCTTTTCCACCGGTCAAATTAATTCGATTTGATGGTTCTGAAAAAGGAGATATCGTGTCTTTGGAATTAAATTTCCTGCTTTTCAGGCAAATTTGGAAAAGTGAAATTATAGACGATAAAACCACGGATACTGAGTTTTATTTTATCGATGTAGGCGTAGATCTTCCTTTTTTCTTAAAGAAATGGCGTCATAAACACAGAATCATGAAGGCTGAAAATGGAAGTGTAATCAGAGATGAAATTGAGTATTCAGGACCATTTAGATTGATGACTCTTCTTCTATATCCAGCCCTATATCTTCAGTTCGCTTATAGAATCAGAATATATAAAAGAATTTTTGCTTAGAGTTCAACTAGATTTTCACAGTTTTCGATCAAGCAATCTCCATATAATACGAGAGAATGGCTGGTGATGGATGATGAAAAAGACTTCCCAGTATCTGCTTTGATATCGTTGATTTTAGGATCTGAGAATTCACGGATTTTGCGGCATTGATTGCATACATGATGATCATGATGCTTAAACGTCAACGCTTGCTCATAGAGTGCCACCTTATCTTTAAATTGATGTTTTACAGCAAGTCCGCTCGCTACCAAGAGATCTAAGGTGTTGTAAATAGTTGCCCGGCTAATGGTATAGCCATTGTTTCTCATACTCAAAAAAAGTCCCTCCACGTCTATATGTTCGTCTTCAGGGAGGGCATATAATTCATCGATGACCGAAAATCGCTCTGGAGTTTTTCTGCTTCCTTGTTTAGTAAGGAAGTTTTCAAATATCTTTTTTGCTTTTTCGATCAGGGCTTTGTCTGACATAGTTAAAGTAATAATTTCAAATAAAGATGAGTCATTCTCTATTTCTTGACAAACTAGACGTTCAAATGATTCTAATTTGGTTTCAATCTAATTAAAATTAAATCTCAAAACACCTTAAACAGTATAGAGTTTAGATATGTTGAAAATGAATAGACATTCTTATATTCTATCCAAATAAATTGGCGTATTTACCTTACACAAAAAGTCGTTAACTCTACTATGATCAATCGATTGGGATTTTATTTAGGCATTTTTTTGGCCGTTCAATCCTATGGGCATGCACAAGTTCCGGGTTTTTTCATGAAGGAAGAACAAAACAAAGTTGAAATTCCATTTTATTCTTCCAACAGTCTGATCATAATCACAGCGGCTATAAATGGTAATACTCCGCTCAACTTTCTTGTTGACACCGGAGTCCGATCAAATATCCTATTCAGTAAAACTCTGGGTGATGCTTTGGGATTGGAATACTCCCGACGCATAAAATTGATTGGTGCCGACGGAACAAAAGATTTGATGGCATCTATTTCGGCCATCAATGAGTTGGATCTAGGGCCTATAGTTGGCAAACTTCAAAGCCTAATCGTGTTGGAGAAGGATTTTTTGGAGTTAGAGTCAGTTACGGGTGTTCCTATCTATGGGATAATTGGGTATGAATTTTTCAAATTTAATCCTGTCAAAATTGATTATGACAAAGGTATTTTGACGTTTTATGAGCAAAATAAATTAAAACGTAAACCATTATTTTATAAGAAAATCCCAATGCCGATTGAAAATGAAAAACCTTATATCGAAGTAAAGGTGAAGCAGGCAAACGGTTCTATACTCTATCCAAAATTATTGATTGATACGGGGGCTAATCATGGTTTGCTGCTCAATCGGGAGACTACTAATAAGATTACCTTGCCTCCACTGTTTCTGGAAACTGAGCTGGGCCAAAGTTTAGGAGGGGTTTTATTTGGTTTTATTGGGCGAGTGGATTATTTAAAGATGGGAAAATATCGGCTCGATGACGTGCTGACCTCTTATCCGGAAGAAACCGCTTTTAGTTTTGTGATCAAGAATTCAGGTAGACAGGGAAGTCTTGGTTCAGAAGTGCTGGGACGGACAAGACTGATCTTTGATTATTCACGGGAACGTCTCTTTATTAGAAGGGCAAATAATTTTTATTCTCCTTTCGAATTTGACATGAGTGGTACTGCTTTGAAAAAAGTGACTAATGAAGAAAACCGAATTTATATCTCACTTGTCAGGCCTGGATCACCTGCAGACCAAGCTGGAGTAGAAGCTTATGACGAGATTCTTTCCATCAATAGAATCCCGGCGTTCATTTGGGAATTGTCAGAATTGGTGAAATTGTTTAGATCCGAGGATGGCAAAGAAATCGAATTAGAACTGCGACGATATGAAGGTGACGATATTACTAAATTCAAGGATGTAAAAGTCAGCTTTGTGCTTAAGAAGCAGATTTGACCATTTCCCCATGGTGTTTGTGATAAAATGGATACTTTTGGGGCTATATTTTAGAAAGGATCATAACTTCTTTCCACATTCAACGTGAAAAACCAAGATTAATAAATCAATCTATAAACATGAAAAAATTCTTAATTCCTATTATCCTTTTAATTGTGGTAGGTATTTTCATTTATACCAAAGCCGTAGGAACCTACAATACTTTTATACAAAAAGAAGTAGTAACCAATGGTCAGTGGGCTGAGGTGGAAACCCAGTATCAGCGAAGGTCAGATCTTATTCCAAATCTAGTCAGCACAGTAAAAGGCTATGCAGAGTTTGAACAGTCCACGTTGACTCAGGTGATTGAGGCGAGAGCTAAAGCAACTTCTGTAAATGTAGATGCTTCAAATCTTACTCCCGAAAAACTGGCCCAATTTCAAGGAGCCCAAGAAAATCTTTCTGGCGCCCTAGGTAGATTATTGGTGAGCGTAGAGCGATATCCTGACCTTAAAGCGAATCAGAACTTCTTAGAACTACAAGCTCAATTAGAAGGTACAGAAAATAGAATTGCGGTAGCCAGGCGTAATTTCAACCAGTCCGTTCAGGATTACAATTCAAATCTTCGCACCTTCCCTAATAATATCTTTGCCGGATGGTACGGATTTGAGCAGAAGGGCTACTTCGAGGCCTCTGAAGGCTCTGAGAATGCACCTAGCGTACAATTCTAAATAACTACCCATGTCGGAGAAATTATTCTCAACCTCAGAACGAGAGGCTATAATTAAAGCAATCAGGAACGCAGAAATCGCCACCTCTGGAGAGATTCAAGTTCATATCGAGAGCCGCTGCAAAAGTGAGGTGATCGATAGAGCGATGGTGATTTTTGATAAGCTTAAAATGTATCAAACTGAGGATCGAAACGGAGTATTATTTTACCTCGCTGTAGAGGACAAAAAGTTTGCGATTCTGGGTGATTCAGGGATTAATGAAGCTGTTCCTGTTGATTTTTGGGAAACAATAAAAGAGCACTTGGCCAGCAAATTTAAAGCTGGCCAATTCACAGAGGGTCTGATCGAAGGGATTCAAGAGGCAGGTAAGCAACTTGGATCGCATTTCCCTAACACTGGGGATTCAGACATAAACGAACTTCCGGATGAAATTTCTTTTGGATCATAAGATCCTACCTATAGTACTTATTCTTCTATTCCTTTCTGGAGGAATGCAGGCTCAGGACTTTCCTCCTGCACCTGATCCTCCCAAATTGGTAAATGACTTTACCAATACTCTTACTCCATCAGAGCTATCCGCATTGGAGGCTAAGCTGGTGGCATATGAGGACAGTACATCAAGTCAGATCGCCATCGTGATGATGAAATCTGTGGGTGACTATGATATCTCAGATTACGCCTTTCAGTTGGGAGAAAAATGGGGAATCGGTGGAGAAGGCCATGATAATGGAGTATTGATTTTGGCTGCAATGGATGACCGCAATGTCTTCATCGCTACAGGCTACGGCCTGGAAGGAGCATTACCTGATGCGCTGGCTAAGCGGATCGTGGAAAACTTAATAAAACCCAACTTTCGCAAAGAGGCTTATTATGAAGGATTAGACGAAGCTTCTACTATGATCTTCAAGTTAGCTTCGGGAGAATATAAGGCGGAGGATATTGAGTCGAAAGGCAATTCCGGAGGAGCTATTTTTATGGTTCTCTTCTTTGTATTTATCTTCGTTATTTTGCCGATGTTGAAAAATCGAAAAGATAATAATAATCACATGGGAGGCCGCGGAGGCGGAGTAAATATGTGGACAACTATTATGCTGGCGAGTATGCTTGGCGGTGGACGTGGATCTTCAGGTGGTGGCTTCGGCGGCGGATTTGGCGGTGGCGGAGGTGGCGGCTTCGGCGGTTTTGGTGGAGGTTCTTTTGGCGGCGGTGGAGCTGGAGGAAGCTGGTAAAAGGGTCTTGGAAGTTTGATGACCGATGAGCTATGAAGAAGTAGCCTTACTTTGAATCAGGTATCAGTAAAGCGATCTGTTGGTAAGTGGTAAAAAGTAAAAGGTGTCAAGTAAATTCATGATACTACAAGCCTCCTACTAGGACCGACAGCAATAGGCATAGACAAATGCTTCTTTCAGTTTCGAAAAATATTATAGTTGCACCTTCAATTTGAAGGTGCCTTCTTTAGTACAGGTTTTTATGATTTTACACAATCACTCCAGTATAAAATTGAAAGCAATATAAAATATAGCGAAACGTGATCTTTCTTTAAAATCCTGGAATCTCAGTTTTAAAAAGCACCGAAGGAGTGTAATCATTTATGATTCTGCACGGCAGTGCAGAGAAGAGGATGAATTAGTACACTATAGCCATGAAAGGGCCAAGCTTCACATTTTAGCCCTTTCACGGCTTCTATCTTGTATTAGTTTCTTACCCCCGGCTTTGCCGAGGGTTATGAATGCTTTCAATCCTTCGGATCTATTTCTGTCAGAATTATATCCATTCATCTAACTATATTATAAAGTAGGCTTCTGATATAAAAGCGGATATGCATAAGTGTGCCTTGAAGCGGAGGAATAAGTCCAACGCATGCTGTTGAAAAGATGATGGAAGGCCCATCGTGGAAGCTGTCAGCCAGATTTCACAAACCACTTTATGGTGCGAATTGCCGAAAGGTATTCGTATTGAGCGATAAAGAAAAGGCGGAAGTTATCCGTCAAATGAGTAACGGGGAGCTGAACGAGAGTGAACCTCCATAGTAAAACATCGATATATCCATAGCCCATACTGAAACTGAGGGGGTTTATGTGTCCTCAGGAACTGAGTTCGGCAGAAGTAAGCTGTTACCGGCCGGACAGTATGCGGTGTAAAGGAGGCAAGAACCCGTTACAGGCTTTTCAACGGAACAAGGGAACTCTTTCGGCGGAGTTAAGGGAAAGTACAAGCAGCGAACCTGTAAGGCGAATGCTGAAAGGGGGCGGATTCCACCGTAGTAGTGACGATATTCTGTGAAAGCAGAGAGGAGCGAAGGGTGGAACCAGAGTCGGTTTACATAGTGACAACAACTTGTAAAAGGGGAGGATTGATTATTATGAAACAAAGGAACATCCTGTAAAGAACAGGAGACCTGACTTTGGAAGCGCCGTGTGATGGGAGACTATCACGCACGGTGCTGCGAGAGGTTTGGGGTGAAATTCCCCGTACCTACTCGACTAGGTTTTCAACCATTGAGTACTCAGATTTTTTTGCAAATTACTCAATTTTGGATCCAGTGATTAGGTTTAAGCTTAATGCCTTACAGAATGTATTTTCTATCTGTCTGGTAAATACGAAGACCATCGTTAGTCAGGCTGAACCGTATCGCTCGTCAAACTTAGCCAAGTCGAAGCCTTTGTTTCAGTTCGTTCTTCTGGTTCAAGTCTTAGGACTACTTTTTACGCATTGAATAAGGAAGTTATAGTGTGCCACTGAAATAAATACGTAGAAAAGTGAGTATTTATTTAATAGTTTTAATCAATATCCCAGGTAAATATGATTTCAGTTTCCGAAGCTTTAGAGTTAATAAAAACGCACACACGTCAATTAGTCCCTGTAAAAGTTACGCTTAGGGAGGCATATGGCTATTTTTTGGTAGAAGAAGTCTTCGCTCCGATCAGCTTACCTTCATTTCGACAATCTTCGATGGATGGTTATGCTTTTCGCTGGGGTGCACAAAATACGTTTGAAGTAGTAGGCGAATGTAAAGCTGGGGATGTTCGGGAGTTTGAACTTGCGCAAAATCATGCCGTGCGAATATTCACGGGAGCGCGTATTCCCGACCAAGCGGACACAGTCGTCATGCAGGAAAATGTACTTTTAAGTGGCGAGCATATTTTCATTCAAAAAATTCCTGAAAAATTCAACTTTGTGCGAGCAGTAGGCGAACAAGTGATGGCTGGGGATAAAATATTGCCAGCTGGGGCAAAGATCAATGATTCCATTATTGGCTTGCTCGCCGGATTTGGAATTACCGAGGTCTTAGTGTTTAGAAAACCCACAATCACACTTATCGTGTCCGGCAATGAACTACAGGAAGCGGGTAGTCCTCTAAAGCTGGGAGCTATTTATGAAAGCAATTCGATCATGCTGGAGTCTGCATTGAAATCCAGAGGTTTTGATTCAATTAGGACTTTGAAAATCCAGGATGATTTGGAAGCAACAATCGATGCGATTGTTGATGGGCTGGAGGACGAGGTAGTGCTGATTTCTGGAGGAATATCTGTGGGAGCCTACGACTTTGTCAAGGAAGCTTTGAAAGCAAATGGAGTGGAGGAAATCTTCTACAAAGTGAATCAAAAGCCAGGAAAACCACTTTGGTTTGGTAAAAAGGGCGAGACGCTAGTTTTTGCTTTGCCCGGCAACCCAGCTTCTTCGCTTACTTGCTTTCTGATCTATGCTCTTTCGGCCTTGAAAATCATGATTGGAAATACTGACTTTAATCTAGACTTTCAAACTGGGGTGTTGAAGCATGATACCTTTAATAGATTTGGGAAAACGATTTTTATCCTGGCAACTGAGAAAAACGGTCAACTTGAGATTTTCGATAAGCAAGCCTCAAGTATGCTTATTTCTTATGCGCTGGGAAATGCCTTAGTGATGATTCCAAACGATAAGGAACTACTTGCAGCAGGCGAATCGGTTCAGTACCTACCTATAAATAGAAATTAAGGTGTTGGATTTTCATGACCCACTTTTTATGCTGATTTTTTCTGCGATTTTGGTGGTGGTTGCATTTATGTATGCGAGCGTAGGCCATGGAGGAGCAAGTGGCTATCTCGCAATGATGGCGCTGGCAGGAGTTCCGCTGATGGTGATGAAACCAACCGCCCTGATCCTGAATATATTTGTGGCAGGGATTTCATTTTTTTTCTTTAGACAGGCACAGCATTTTCGCAGCAAGCTCTTTTATCCTTTTGCCATTACCTCCATTCCAGCTGCATTTGTCGGAGGTATGATCACCATCAACGTCACACTCTATAAACAGATTTTAGGTGTGTTTCTGTTGATCGCTATTTTAAGAATTTTGGGAGTTTTCCCCAAAGCAAATCCTGGTGAAAATAAGACTATAAATACTTCCCTGGCTTTGGTGATCGGTTTGGGAATAGGTTTTTTTTCGGGTATGATCGGAATAGGTGGGGGCATTATTCTCAGCCCTGTCATTTTATTGCTACGTTGGGGAAATATGAAGGAAGCTGCTGCGGTTTCGGCCTTATTTATTTGGGTGAATTCCATTTCTGGAGCATTGGGTTTTGTTCTAGGGGGAGGTGAGATTCCTTTGGAAGCAAGTTTCTTAATTCCAGCGGCAGTCATCGGCGGCACTTTTGGAGCTATTTACGGTAGTAAAAGGTTTTCAAACGTTACTTTAAAGTACATACTTTCAATCGTACTATTCATTGCTTTTATCAAATTGATGACTGTGTAGAAAGAGGGCTATTTTGCAGGCAGGTATCCAGATCTCAGAGTACTTATTTCCCAAAGATGATTTCGTGTTTCAACATCGGAATTTTATAGCAATTTCAATTAATGCTATTCATTCGTATTAAATTAGGACTATGATTACACTAAAATACTTTGGAAATATCGCAGAAGTAGCACAAAGTGACTTCGAGACGCTGAATGTTGATTCCATAAGTTTGGCGGAACTGTTGGAGATGCTGGATTCCAAATATGCCGTAGGTCAATTTCCATTTCAAATAGCAGTCAATCGTAAGATCGTATCTAAGCAGAAGGATTTGAATATTTTAGATTCAGACGAAGTGGCGCTACTTCCACCTTTTGCCGGAGGATAAGATGGACAGATATCAGCGACAAACTATCCTTCCTGAAGTTGGAACCTCAGGACAGCAAAAGCTAAAATCCAGTGGCGTCTTGGTCGTGGGAGCTGGTGGCTTGGGTTGCGCAATTTTACCTTATTTGGTTTCTGCCGGAGTAGGGAGAATAGGTATTGTCGATGGAGATCGCGTGGAAGAAAGCAATCTTCATCGACAAATTCTATATAATGAGAACTCTATTGGTGGGCTGAAAGTTGAAGCTGCCCAGAAAGTGCTTCAACGGATGAATTCCACAGCACAGCTAGAAATAATTCCTGAGTTTTTGTCTACTGAAAATGTGGATAACCTGGTTGAAGCGTTTGATCTAATCGTTGATGCCACGGATAATTTAGAAGTTCGATATGTTTTGGACGAAGCTTGTTGTAGAAAAAAGAAGGCCATGATCTATGGTTCGATTTACAGATTTCAAGGGCAGGTGTCGGTATTTAATTACAATGGAGGACCTTCGTACAGCAGTCTTTTCCCAAAAGAAGATAAGCCTCTTTTAAATTGTGAGGAAGCGGGAGCCTTAGGGACCACAGTAGGAATCATTGGAATGCTACAGGCAAATGAAGCGCTCAAAATCATCCTTGGGATCGGTGAAGTTCTTTCAGGTAAACTATTGATTTACAACACACTGACAAATGATCAGAAGGTGTTTGAATTTGAGGACGTTCCCCCGCCAATAAAGCCTAAAATTTCTACTTCCTTCGAAATGATCACAGTAGCAGATGCTGTTTTAGGCGAATCGGTGTTATTAGACGTGCGAGAGTTAATGGAAATGCCTCAGGTGAAGTTGACCAATAGCATACAAATTCCACTTTCAGTATTGGAAAGGGAATCGGATAATTTGGATAAAAGCGCCGAACTTCGAATTTTCTGTCAATCAGGAGTTAGAAGTAGAAAGGCAGCTGAGTTGCTTTTTCAGAAAGGTTTTCAGAAGTTAAAGCTTGTCGGTGGCGGAGCGAAAGATTTCTTAACCGAAGACGGATGACTGAAGCGCTACCCTTCCACTACTTTCAGGGGGACAAGGCTCAGGGTGACCATCGTGTCAGACTGAGCGAAGTTGAAGTCTAAAGAATAAATTAAATTTAAAATGTTTTGTAAGAACTAACAAATGTCAAGTAGAAGGATGAGCTGACAGGTCTCGGTGCAAACTAGTTATAATCCGAAGATGTATATTCTCTTTTCTGCTAGTAAGGAGTCAATAGTATCAAAAGATTTGGTAAACTCAGCGGTCAAGGTCTTCGGTCACTAGTCTTCCAGCCAGTTAATCAAAGAAACTACGTCTACTTGCATAATTTCATATAATCATAAATCCGATTATTGTTTTGCCTGATAGTACAGTAGTAGCAAATATTCACTGAATAGTATTCCACACATGAAAAAAGTATTTCTAGAAGGAGCGATTTCTTCTGATTTTATAGCGGTTGCCATTGCAAAGCATCAGAGTAAGCACAGTATTGGCGCACACAATATTTTCCTCGGTCAAGTACGGGCAGATGCCGTGGGCGATCAAAAAGTAGTGGCCATAGAATACACCACCTATGAGGGAATGGCAAATGAAAATCTCCACGAGATTCGTGAGGCTGCATTTGAGAAATTTGATTTGACCTGTCTGCATATTTACCATAGTCTGGGTACTGTGAAGGTTGGAGAGATTTGTATTTTCGTTTTTGTTTCCGCTAAGCACCGCAAGCAAGTATATGCCGCTACGGAATATCTAGTGAATAGAGTGAAGCAGGAAGTTCCGATTTTTGGTAAGGAGATTTTGGACAATTTCGAGCATCAGTGGAAAGTAAACCGCTGAAATAGTAACTATGTATATCCACTTTTCTGGCAATAACGAATCAAAAGAAGTGGTAAACTCAACCAGTGAGGCCGCTTCGGTCACCCGACATTTATCTTTCAGTCAGCTGAGCAATGAATTATTGCTACTGTCATAGTTTCGTAAATCATGTAAATAAATGGTAGATATAACACATAAAATCACTACGCTACGCACGGCAAAAGCTCAGGCAATTGTGCTGGTGAGTTCAGCTGAGACAATTGCGGCAGTGGTAGAGAATCGTGTGCCAAAGGGAAATGTGTTTGAAATGGCAAAGGTTGCAGGGCTTTTCGCAGTGAAAAACACACACCTTACAATTCCCGATTGTCATCCACTTCCTATAGAATATACTGGGGTTGAATATGAGGTTGATGGTTTGGAGATCCGAATTTATATCACGGTGAAGACGGTGTATAAAACCGGTGTGGAAGTCGAAGCAATGCACGGTGCTTCCGTCATTGCCCTGGCCATGTACGATATGCTCAAGCCAATTGACAAGGGAATTACCATTCGTGAAATTGGTTTGGTGCAGAAGACAGGCGGGAACTCCAGTTTCAAAAAAACAACTCCTAAAGAAATTCAAGCCGCAGTGGTGGTTTGTTCTGATTCCATTTCTGCAGGAATAAAAGAAGATCGAGCGGGGAAAGTGATTGTGGATAAGTTGAAATCACATGGCGTCGAAGTAACCTCTTATGAGGTTATTCCCGATGAGTTAGAACTTATTGGAGCTAGAGCGTTAGAACTTACAGAAAGGAATCAGTTGGTGATTTTCACGGGAGGAACTGGACTCTCTCAACGGGATGTTACTCCGGAAGCCTTGGAACCGCTATTGGAGCGAAGAATGCCTGGTGTTGAAGAAGCAATCAGAAACTATGGCCAGAAGATGATGCCTTTTGCCATGCTCTCCCGATCTGTAGCCGGAACGATAGGAGACAGTGTAGTCTTGGGATTACCTGGATCGACAAATGGAGCAACCGAATCAATGGATGCTATTTTCCCACATTTGCTGCATGTATTTAGAATATTGAAAGGAGCAACTCATGAACCCAACGAGTAATAGCCATGAGCTAAAGGATAGTTTTGGGAGAACTCACAATTACCTGCGAATCTCCCTAATAGAGAAGTGCAATCTACGCTGCACCTACTGCATGCCTGTTGATGGAATTCCGCTAAGCCCAAAAGCTTCCTTAATGAGCGCAGCTGAAATCCTTGAGTTTGCAAGAATCTTTGTCGGATTGGGTGTGGATAAGATTCGATTGACTGGAGGCGAACCGCTACTTCGTAAGGATGTTTCCGAAATTCTCGAAGGCCTTTCTGCCCTTCCTGTTGATCTATCGCTAACTACTAATGGTTTGCTTATAGATAGACATGTGGATAACTTTCAGAAATTAGGTATAAAAAACATCAACTTTAGTTTAGACACGTTAAGAGAGGATCGATTTTTTGAGATTACGCGAAGAACAGGTTTTCAGAAAACCATGGAGAATTTCCGACTCCTACATGATCAAGGATTCAACCTGAAGATTAATACTGTCTTGGTGAAAGGAAGCAATGAAGATGAGTTGGTAGATCTGGTAAATCTTACCAAGGACTTCAACGTATCTGTGCGTTTTATAGAATTTATGCCCTTCGACGGAAATCGCTGGGATAAGTCCAAGATGGTTTCTGAGAAAGAAATCTTAGATCAACTTAGTGCTGAGTTTGGCACGAAGCGAATTTCAACCCTGCCGGATGAGGCTAACTTCACTGCCAGAAAATTTAAGATAGAAGGGTATCGCGGCGACTTTGGAATCATATCTTCGGTAACCAATCCATTCTGTGGAACCTGCAACCGCATTCGTCTGACAGCAAATGGACGTATCAAGAATTGTCTTTTTTCCAATCAGGAAACAGATTTGCTCTCCGCAATGCGTGCAGGCGAAGATGTGGAAACATTGATTTTGGAATCCATTCTCAAGAAAAAAGCCGTACGAGGTGGAATGGACAGTTTAGAAAAATTATCTGACCCTGTTCGTCATTCCGATAACCGAAGTATGATTGCGATTGGTGGCTGATGTTTTTGGGTCAAATCCGCCATGGCCTCGGTCCTCACATGCCGTTATTAGACTGTTGCTTTTCTGTGCTTCAACCTGAGTAGAATCGTATTGAAAATCCTAGCATAATACGTTTAGAATTGCAATTTCTGAACAGCGGCTATTGAGATTTTTTTAGACTAATACTAGCGAGTTCCGCTAAACTCAACAGAGGTAGTATCCGCTTCCACCTCATATTTTACCCATCGGTCGAGTGAACCTCCGTTAGAGTAATATCCACCTGTACTAAATTCTTTTTGTCCGTTGGTACGAGTAAAAGTTAAGGAATATGCACCGTCAGATTGATTTTTGTTCATTGATAAAAATTCAATCACCGTTTGGTTCGGCTCAATTTTATCAAATCTGATTACTTCTAGGTTTTCAGATGTTGTGAATTCCACATTTGTAACGGGCGTGTCGGAGTTGTTTTTAATTTCTACACTAATTCCGTTTTCACTTTCAATGAAACACGAATTTAAAATTAGAATTAATAGAATTGAGATTTCTTTTCTCATAATATGAAAATAGTGTAAGTCGGTTCGCTCTAACTACTTGGGCTTGAACTTCCAAAGGTTTCAAAATTCAAACTGAGAACAAATTAAAAGTTACGTCCTCGATTTTAAAGAGCGATTAAATTTCTTTCTTAAAAGATCGGTAAATTAAGCTGTATTTCTCAACTTCCTATACTCTTCTGTGGATACAAAGTCTGAGGCTGAAAATAATTGTACTCATTACTCCCCGCAAAGGAATCTAGGGACATGATAACAGTTTCACCCTTTCAGGGCTTCTTTATCCAACATTATCTTTACCCCCGGCTACACCGAGGGTTATGAATTGTTTCTATCCTTCGGATCTGCTTTTAAAAGAAATGAGTATCCATCCGACCAACCCCATATTGCGAGTGGTTTCCTGAATGCTTAAAGTTGCAGGATGAAAAAGACAAGCAACGAAGCGTATTATTCCCTCTATTGTAAGTGGCAGGAATCCGGTCAGCGCAAGGCAACCTTTGCCGCATCAGTAGGCATTCCCAAAGCAACCTTCTATTATTGGTGCAGAAAGTTTGACACCGATACTGTTCCTACATCTTTCCCTTCCCCGTTTTCAATTATTCCGATGGATCA
>Ga0307487_1001007_pt1 | contig 20771 bp, 16 predicted proteins | sample CBIW12metaG_FD_203665 | JGI IMG/M metagenome (GOLD analysis project Ga0307487, IMG submission 203665) | Sea-ice brine microbial communities from Beaufort Sea near Barrow, Alaska, United States - CBIW 1.2 | ecosystem: Environmental > Aquatic > Marine > Coastal | place: USA: Alaska | collected... | reverse complement strand
GTCATACTTATCTGCGTTTCGTTCATTCCTATTCTGGACAACAGGGTGTCGATCCCTAGTCTGTCAAAAGCTTGTTTGCAAAGCCATTCTCCTCCGATTGTTTTGCTTTCTTCCTCCTCAATGCTCTCCAAATTGACTTCTTCAAAAGTCTTATCCGGAGCTTTGCCAATAGCCGTTTTTCTTTTCAGGCTAGGAAACAATCTTTTTGACTGTATCTCTTTGGCGAATCGTTGGGCTAGCGCTTCGATTGACTCATCAATGTCATTAAAGATAGGTTCAGACCCTGTGAGTAGCATTTCGATACGATCTGCTAGTGCTTTATGTTTTTCTACAGGACAATCTTCCAGCTTACGTAGATTGAGTAGCGTCTGCTGACGGACTTTATCGCCCACCTTGTAGCCATGAACTAATCTATAATAGAGGTATGTTTTAGTAGAATTCTTGTTCTTCTTTTCAATTCGCCTGATGTACATGTGCGCAATATATGTACTTCAGAAATACAATACAAATCTATGGGTCACAACTTTTTGAATTTCGGCGCTTTAACACCCACTCAATTGCTCTAAACGCACTTTGTTTCCAAAAAATAAATTGAAATAATCGATTTTACCTGATTTATGGGGACAGAATTTTCAAGTTGGGTTAACACCCAGATAAGACTAGGAAATGATGTATTCCAAAGAAGAAATGATAGGGTAACCGCCACGGGGAAGGTCTTTGTAATTCCAGATTTTTACAATCTAAGTAACACAACTCAGATATTTGCGGACCAGGAAAAAAGCATCCGAAGGCTAGTTGGTTTCTATGGAGATCTGATGATGGATTATAAAGACTTCATATTCTTAAACATCACTGGTAGAAATGACATCTCTTCTACCCTTCCTAAAAGCAATAATTCTTTCTTCTATCCTTCAGTAAACGTAGGTTATGTATTCAGCGAGAACTTAGATCTTCCAAGCTGAATTACATTCGGAAAGCTTAGAGCATCATGGGCACAGGTAGGTAAAGATACTGGCCCACACTTATTGGGTGTCACTTATGTTTCCCCATCTGTGTTTCCACTCGACGGCCAGGTAGGATATTCTAAAAACTCAACTTTCGGTGACCCTACCTTAAAACCTGAACTTACCACTTCAGTAGAATTTGGAACTCAGCTGGCTTTTTTCAATAATAAAGCAAGCTTGGATGTAACGTATTACAAGTCTAATGCAAAGGATCAGATCATCCCTGTACCAATCTCAGATGCAACTGGTTTTTCCTCTTACATCACCAACGCTGGAGAAATTGAAAACCGGGGTTGGGAAATTGTTGTTGGAGGTACTCCAATTGAGAAAGGTGATTTTAAATGGGATGTATCAGCCAACCTGACTACCAATAAAAACGAAGTGAAAGCAATCCGGGAAGGAATAGATCAAATTGTAGTTGGATCTCAATCAGGTTACGCGGGAGCATCTGTTACTATGATTTTAACTGAAGGTCAAGCTTACGGGAATATTTACGGATCGTCTTATATACGTTCTGGATCTGATCCAGAAGGGACTACCTTAAATAGAGGTCTTCCTCAAGTGATTGGCGCCAATGGTTTCCCCATACGAACTGGAGACCAACTTATTTTAGGAAATGCGATTCCAAAGTTTTTTGGAGGTATAAAAAATCAATTTTCATACAAAGGATTTGAATTTTCATTCCTTCTCGACTTCAGAACAGGCATTCAGCAATACAGTCAGTTTGCCAACTACTTATCAGCATTTGGTAAGCAGAAGGATTCTGAAAGAAGAAATGAAACGATAGTATTCCCAGGTGTTATGGCAGATGGGTCTCAAAACTCCAAGCCAGTTTGGTTGGGACAAGGGATTGGTCCTGATGGAGTGAATTACGGAGCAGGATATTGGAGAAATACCTACCGGGGAGCCTCTGAGAATTTCGTGACAAATGCCAGTTACCTCAAACTGAGAAAAATCACTTTAGCATATAATCTTATGCCAAATACCTTGGAGAGAACTCCATTCAGAACCGCAAGAGTCTCCATCGCAGCTAATAATATAATTCTAGGAACTCCTTGGGATGGTTTTGATCCAGAGTCCTTCTCATCTGGTGCAGGAGGAAATGCAGTTGGCTTTACCGGACTAGGATTCCCTGGTGTGCAAAGCTTTTTCTTCACCTTGAACCTTGGACTTTAATCCTCTAACTCATTAGAAAAGATGAAATTTAAAAATAAATTAAAATCGATATTGGGTGTATCCATGATTCTCTTGGCTTCAAGCTGCGAGACATTTTTGGATGTAAATACCAACCCAAACAATCCTACCGACGCACCGATCTCAGGTCTGATGACCAATATTACCTATCAGACTACTTTGAATGTCTATCGGCAGGGAAGAACAGCCGCATTCTACGTGCAGTATCTCGCTTCTCCCAATCCAAGCAGCAGCTCAGATACCATGGAGAGAGAAGATTTTAGCACCATGTGGTTCAATCTTTACAATGCCATGACGGATGTCAATGAAATGATCCTGAAGTCCCAAGAGTCTGGCGCTAAGCATTACTTAGGAGCAGGGCAGGTGATGATGGCACTTAATCTTGCCATGACAGTGGACTTTTTCGGAGATGTCCCCTATTCTGAAAGTTTCAACTTTACGACAGTCACTCCATCTTATGATGATGATATGACATTATATCAAAGTATAGATGCTTTGTTGACTGAAGGAATAGCTAATCTAAATGCAGAATCTACCTCCACGATAGGATTGGATGATTTCATTTTCAAGGGTGATATCGGCAAGTGGAAAAAGTTTGCTTATACCTTAAAAGCTAGATATTTAATTCATACGAAAGGAGATGCTGGATATAGTGATGCAGCAGTACTATCGGCAATCGATAATGGTTTTGCTTCAAATGAAGATAATGCTCAGATATTTTTCTTTGAGCAAGATAGAAATCCATGGGCAAACGTGGCTAGAAATAACGCTAATCTTCTTTTGGATGGCTGGATCTCTGAGCAATTTGTAGAGGCCTTGGATGGCACCTCATATCCAACTATTGATCCTAGAATGCCTTTATTGATAGGAACTACAGACGATGGTGAGTTTTTAGGAACAGTGAATGGTGCCGGACGTGGAAATGCGCCAGAGGAAGGGGCAAGGTCCACCTTGATTCAAGAACAATACTATACTTCAACTGAATCTCCATTATTGATAAGTACCTATGCAGAATTGAAGTTTATTGAAGCTGAAGCAGCTTTGGCATCTAATAAGGATAGAGCTTATGCAGCTTATCTTGCAGGAATATCAGCACATATGGATATGCTAAGCGTAGAAACTGCTAAGAAAGCAGCGTATTTAGCAGATCCAAGTGTAAGCATGGGAGCTGCAGCATTGTCAATAGATGATATCTTCAAAGAGAAATACGTCGCACTTTTCTTACATCCTGAAACTTGGAATGATGCTAGAAGATATGACTATGCCTACAAAAACATGAATCTTCCAGATAACCTAAATCCTAATCTTAGCGGCCAGTTTATAAGAAGAGTTGCCTATCCAGATAGTGAGGTCAGCCGTAATGGGAAGAATATTCCTTCGGTGACTTTACTCGATCGAATCTGGTGGGATCAATAAGCTGGACAACTGATTTATGGAGTTTGGATTACAAGTCAATTGACGCGCCGAAGATTTGGCAAAATAGCAATTGACTTCAGTACCTCCTCCCACTAAAAGAGGCTGTCCCATCTTTTGAGACAGTCTCTTTTCTATTTACCTTTCTCTCAAATCCTCCTAATGAAAAAAATTCTATTTGCCTGTCTGATTGCTTTAAGTTCCTGTACGGTACAGCATATAAATAAATCGCTTACCAAATCCGATGTATTTGACAAAGGTCATCTCGGTTTTATGTTGTTAGATCCCGATAAAGGTAAAGTAGTAGTTGATATCAACTCCGACAAGTATTTTATACCTGCATCCAACACCAAATTATTCACTTTTTATACCTCTTACACCATTCTAGGAGATAGTTTGGTAAATGGCTTAAATTATATAGAGCGTGGTGATTCTCTTATTTTTTGGGGTACGGGCGACCCAAGCTTGCTTCATCCTGATTTGAAAAATACCGTTGCACTGGATTTTCTAAAGGGTCAAACCAAAGAATTATATTTACTTGACAACTTTGATCAGGTGGATGCTTTTGGACCCGGGTGGTCTTGGGATTGGTACAATTACTATTACGCTACGGAGCGATCAGCATTTCCCATTTATGGAAATACTGTGAGATTTAATGGAGTGAAAGATCAACCAAAATTTACAACCTACCCCACTAGATTCGAACCAGAGCTGGTTAGTTCTTTTAATCCAGAAAGAACAAGCTATTCGTTCTACAGAGATCGATACAAAAACATCTTTACCTATTTAGAAGGGAAGAATATGAAAGAGGATAAATTCGAAAAAGACATTCCTTTTGTCACTTCAGTTGAGTTTACTGCCGAATTACTTTCCGAAGCTCTTGATCGCAAGGTGACTGTCCTCAAAAACAAAAGCTATTTGGATGAAGCTCCGCAAAAGCTATTGACTACTCCTGCAGATAGCATCTATTCCCAGATGATGAAAATCTCTGATAATTTTCTTGCCGAACAATTGATGTTGTTGGTTTCTGATCAATTGGAAAATAAGTTGAGTACATCCGACGCAATAGCTTATTCGAAAGAAAATCTTTTGGCCGACTTACCCGACGAACCAATCTGGGTGGATGGATCAGGATTGTCTGCTAAAAACATGTTTACTCCTCGATCGATCATTGCCTTACTGACCAAGATCAGAACCGAAGTTCCTCTAGAAAAAATCAAAGCCTATTTTCCTGCTGGTGGTGAGTCTGGGACTATCAAAAGTTGGTATAAATCCGATGAGGGGCAGCCCCCATATATCTATGCAAAGACAGGAACACTCAGCATGAGTAATGCATTGAGCGGATATTTACTGACGAAAAGTGGTAAAGTTCTTCAATTTTCATGTCTGATGAATAATTATGCCATCTCAGGCAATGAATTGAAAACCGAGTTGACCAAGGTGCTTTATTATATTCACGACAACTATTAAATTCCATTGATAAAATTAAACGCGCCGTAGCCATGAGCGGAAATCCAGACTTAAGCAACTACGAATCGCTTAAAAGCCAGATCGGTGAATTATTGATTCTCGGACGAGAAAATGCTGGCAGAGCTGTGAATACGATTCTCGTCCAAACCTACTGGCATATCGGAAAGCATATCGTAGAATTTGAACAAGGTGGTAACGAGAAATCCGAATATGGCAGCTCCGTATTAGATCGTCTTTCCAAAGATTTGACATTGGACTACGGGAAAGGATTTAGTAGGTCGAATTTATTTGTAGTAAGACAGTTCTATATAAAATATCCAAAAATCCAGACACTGTCCGGACAATTGAACTGGAGTCATTTTTGTGAAATTCTAAAAGCCGACAATGAACTGGAAATTAGCTTTTATACGAAGGAATGCGAAAAGGAAAAGTGGAGCGTCCGCGAGCTGAAAAGACAAATGAAAAGTATGCTTTTTCATAGATTGGCAGTTAGCAAAGACAAAAAAGCTATCTTAAAGCTAGCTGAGAATGGAAGCGAAATACAGAATCCTAAAGATCTACTCAGAGATCCTTATGTATTTGAATTTCTCGGCATTCCTGATCCAATGACCTATTCAGAAAGTGAATTGGAAAATAGATTAGTAGCCAATCTTCAAAACTTCTTGTTAGAACTGGGAAAAGGCTTTGCATTCATTGGTCGTCAATGTAGGATCTCGCTAAGCAACAGACATTTTTTCGTTGATCTGGTATTTTATCACCGTATTCTAAAATGCTTTGTACTCATTGATTTGAAGCGAGGAGAAATTGACCATCAAGACATTGGACAAATGAACCTTTACCTAAATTATTTCCGAAGAGAGGAAAACACCGAAGGAGATAATGCTCCCATAGGAATCGTACTCGGTGCTTATAAAGATCAGATATTAGTAGAATATGCCACTGAGAACATTAGTAATCAATTATTTGTCAGCAAATACCAGCTATTTCTTCCTGATAAGGCCTCTCTAGCCTATGAACTAGAGAAAGTTTTGGAGCAGCAATCAAAAACTTAGACCACCAAATTATGACTATTAAAACCATGAGCTTATTATTCCAAAAAGGCACACTATCCAGTATTCCTATTTACCTCTTACTCTTCACAATTTACCTCTTCCCATTCAGTCTCCATTCTCAATCCTTTACCATGGAGCAAGTAGGGAAATTTAGCTTTCCGTCAGAATTAACTTCCTCTCCCGTGGGTGAGAAAATCGCCTGGGCTATGAATGAGCAAGGAAAAAGGAATATATATTTCGCAGAAGGCCCCACTTTTTCGCCTGAAAAACTTACTGATTTTAATACAGATGACGGTCAGGAGATCAGCAGCTTGCAGTTTACCCCGGATGGGAAATGGCTAGTGTTTGTCCGTGGCGGGGATCATGGAGGCGGAAATGCTTCCTCCACTGTCAATGCAGAAAACCTTCCAGAATTTCCAAAAGTGGAAATCTGGAAAATCAATCTAAGCTCTGGTAAGTCAGAACCAATCACTGAAGGCGATGATCCATTTGTGGGATATCCAGCACAGGTTGGATATCTAAAAAATGGACAGATCTGGAAAATTTCTCTCGACAATTCTCAAAAATCATCTCAACTATTTGAGGTAAAAGGCAGAGTCAATTCGGCTCAATATTCACCTGATGGATCAAAACTTTTATTTGTATCGAATCGTGGATCCCATTCTCTAGTTGGTGTATACAAGGATGAATCAACTTCCATCAAATGGATTGCTCCTTCATTTCACAGAGATTCTAATCCTCAGTGGTCAGCAGATGGAAAGCAAGTAGCATTTGTGCGAACCCAAGGTGGACGGGGAGCAGCAGTGTCATTATTGAAGCCAACGCATACTCCATGGGAAATTTGGTTGGCAAATGCTGAGTCTGGTGAGGCCAAAAAACTATGGAAAGCTCCAGAAACGCTACCAGGCTCTTACTCGTCTGCTTTTCTCTCCTTTAGCGCTGATGGTAATTTGGTATTTCAATCTTATGAAGACGGATGGCAGCATCTTTATTCCATGGATGTAAATTCAGGAATGACTACGTTGTTGACTCCTGGTGAATTCATGGTGGAGCAGATCAAAATTTCCGCAGACAAAACTAAGTTGACCTTTTCCGCAAATACTGGCACTACCTCTGGAGACATAGATCGGAGACATATTGGAGTCATAACTATCGCTGACGGCAGGTTAGCCTGGGAGACTTCCGGAGAAGGAATCGAAGCTTATCCAGTGTGGATTGGGGATGATGGAAAGATGGCCTACTTCAGTGCCACTGCTCAACGCTCTCACTTAATCGCTATAAAAGAGGGTGCTTCTACCAAGCTGCTGCAAGAAGATATCATTCCAAATGATTTTCCTCAAAATTCTCTGGTCATTCCAAAACAGGTGAAATTTACTGCACCGGATGGGGTGACAGTCTATGGACAGGTATTTGAAAAAGAGGGTGGCTCAACCAAGAAACCGGGGATAATTTTCGTGCACGGCGGTCCACAGCGGCAGATGCTCCTGGGCTGGAGTTACATGGATTATTATTCCAACACCTATTCACTGAATCAGTATTTAGCTGAATTAGGCTTTGTGGTGTTGTCTGTAAATTACCGTCTTGGGATTGGGTATGGCTATGATTTCCATCGTCCGGCAAATGCTTATTATCAAGGTGCGGTAGAATATCAGGACATCAAAGCAGGTGGAGAATATTTGGCGGCTATGAAGCAGGTAGACAAAGACAAAATTGGAATCTATGGTGGCAGCTATGGAGGTTACCTGACTGCATTGGCTTTGGCCAGAGACTCAGGTCTCTTTAAAGTTGGAGTAGATATCCATGGTGTCCACGATTTGGATGGTCGCTACGATCTCCCAGAAACCTATGAAGTAGCTCCAGATCTTGACAAAGCCAAAAAAATTGCTTGGCAATCCTCTCCTATGGCAGATTTGGACACCTGGACTTCACCTGTTTTATTAATTCATGCAGATGACGACCGTAATGTAGAAGTGAGTCAAACTGCCGACCTGATCAGAAGATTTGAGGAACTTGGTAAATCTTATGAATCTATAGTTGTGCCCGGAGATACCCATCATTGGATGAAGTGGTCAAACATGATAAGAGTAGATCAGGCTACTGCAGATTTTCTTAAAAAGCACTTGATGGATTAAGCATATTTCCATGATTCAGCTACTACAAGTTCATCATATTGCCATTATTTGTACCCATTATGAGCGTTCCAAGAAGTTCTATACTGGAGTATTGGGACTAGTGATTATAAGAGAAATCTACCGCCAAGAAAGAGACTCATATAAGTTAGACCTGAGTCTAAATGGGGATTACATTATTGAGCTGTTTTCATTTCCTTCACCTCCAGATCGTGTATCCAGACCAGAAGCGGCTGGCTTGAGGCACTTGGCATTTGCAGTGAAAAATCTAGATGAATGCATAAAGCATTTGAACCTACATGACGTATCTGCTGAATCTATTCGAGTGGATGAAGTTACAGGAAAACGTTTTACGTTTATCGCTGATCCAGATGACTTACCAATCGAGTTTTATGAGGTATAGTGTCGATTCATGACTTCTAAAAAATTAGCCCGAGGATATTTCCTCGGGCTTTTCCTGCAATCTTAGTAAGAATTAAGAAGGGTTTTGAACCAAATTTTCATTTGCATTCAACTCGTCTCTTGGAATTCTCCGACGGTACTCCTTGGACCACCTTCGGTAATCGGCTCAGTGATCAAAGGACCTCCATCTTGGAAATTATCTGCACTTTAGGGTTTTTACATAAGAAAATTTGATTATCCGCTACTTTGCCGGTAACCGTAGTTTCTTTGATTGACTGGCTAGAAGACCGATGACGGAAGACCGAAATGGCGTCAATTACTGAGTTTACCAAATTTTTCAATGCATTTGACTCGTTACTGGCAGAAAAGCGGATATACATATAAGAAAAAATCATACTTTCCCAATCACTGCTGTTTGGACAATATTATCGCCTTTTGAATAGTTTCATTTAGATTATCTTTCAATCTTCAATACATTCAGCCGGATTTAAAAAACACCACAACTATGCTTCATGTTTTAAATGGTGATGTACTTGCATCATCTTTTCCTTCCAGTATTCCAGGCAAAATTGCAATCGTCCGGGAATGTTTGGTAGATGGCCCTGTAACGGCAAATTCAATAGATGAACTTATAGTCATTCGTGCCAAATATCTTTCTGAAAACTACTCAACTACAGAAGCAGGATATTTGGAAACCGTCATCCCTGAATTTGAAAAAGTGCTAACAGCAACGGCTGGAACGCAGGTATATCTTTGGTTTGAAAAAGACCTTTTCAGTCAGGTTAATCTGTGGCTGGTTATGTTTTTGCTAAAAAATCATAAAGGTGCGATCTATCTGGTGCTGCCCACTACCCCGCTGGATGAAGGTTTTGCAGAAATGAATGAACTTCAACTTGAAGAAGCGTATCGCGACGCAAAACTTCTCACTCAGAATGAGCGCCATGTATTAAACGACATGTGGAGATTGTATCAGACACCGGACGTGTCAGAAGCATTGACACTTTCCCGTCAGGTGGAACCTGAACTGCCATTTCTATATCCAGCAGTCCAAGCGTGGAAAGATTCTATTCCACACGGTGAATATGCTGGTAAACCAAAAGTCGCTTTGAAAGAAATTGCTTCAGAATTGAATACGGAGGATTTTTCAAAAATATATAGAAACTTTCAACACAAATATGCCATCTACGGCTTCGGAGACCTGCACACCAAACGTCTTTGGGAAGAAATGAAACAGAGCGAATTGAAGAAATAAAAATGGAGGAGCTGATCAAAACAGCTCCTTTTTCGATTTTACTAGTCAATATCCTGCAGCATTTTTTCGGCAGAATCAATGACACCCCTGTATTTTTTCATAGCGTATCTGCTGATCAAGTACAAAAATAAAATGCCCCCTGGGATGTAAATCATCCAAAATAAAGGGTTAGAGATTTTATCTTGAGACCCATTCAATTCAGCCAAAGGAGGTAAAATGGTAATCATTATAATCCCTCCAAAGATCAGCCCGTAGCGTTGTACTTTCCAAAATTGAATCCTGCTGTTGACAAATTTGTCAAGAATAATTGCAGGTGATTCAGTGTCTATCCGCAGGTTCTGCATTCTTTTTATCGCAGATAAACTTGCTACAGGCAAGGCAATTAAAATAAGCACATTGATCAGTACTAAAACCTGATTGTACCAGAGTTCAAAATTTGAAAATTGCGATAACAAGTACATCGCGTACCCTACGCATACGAATGAACCTATAAGTTCAGGTACTCTAAGGTAATTCAGCTTGCCCCTAAATTTCTGTTTTGTAATGTTCATAAGAAGTTCTTTTTGGATTTTATCTTGCATATCTACCTTCAAGCTGAGATCAGCCCAGAGTGATTTCATTTCTTCGAGTTCCATTTTTTAATTGGTTTGAGTGGTAATGCCTGACTTTAATTTCAGTTTGATTCGTGACATTCGGGTTCCTACATTACTACTTGAGATACCAGATATTTCGGCAATCTCTTCATAGTTTTTCCCTTCCAGATATAGAAAAATTATTCCTCGATCCAGCAGGTTCAGCTTTCTGATTTGAGCGTAGAGCTGATGAATTTTTTCCTCCTTTTCAGATTCGCCATGATCAGTAAACTGAATTTTCACATCCTGAAGCGGTACCAGTTGAAGCTGTTTTTTTGAACGGTTCAAATGTGTGATCGCAGTGTTCATCCCCACTCGATAAAGCCAAGTACTGGGTTTGGATGCTTTTTTGAAATTGTCAAATGACCTCCAAGTCTGATAGACAATTTCTTGATAGAGATCATCCTGCTCCTCTTTCTCGCGGGAGTAGATCGACACAATCTTATAAATCAGACCTTGATTTTGCTGTATAAGATTCACAAATTCCTCCTCTTTGTTCATTTGATTTCTTTTACTCTATTAGTCTATAGTGTTTGCAAAAAATCACACTTTATATAAAAACTTTCAGAAAGTAATGAATTCATGCTTTAAGGACTATATATCTGTACACTTTAAAAGTCAAACTAAATACAAGGAAGTCATTTGGAAAAGCAGGACTATCTGAAATTGAAAATTCTATCCTGCCTCATCTCACTGATAGCCATGGTGTATATGGTGACAAAAAAATGTGCTCCCAACAATCCTTCCCCATTCAATCGTCTAATCCATCTGCAATCCTTATTTTCGTGGTATGCAGTGGTTCACTCCTTTCGAAATTCCCAAATCTCCACATCAAATCTCACATCACAGCACCATCCTGAGTATGGGATCTTGTTTTGCTCAGACTATCGGGCAAAAGATGTTGGACCACAAATTTGACGCTCTGGTCAATCCTTTTGGTACCACTTTCAACCCATTATCCTTAGTTAGCCTATTAGAAACAGCGCTTTTCCAGGATTATTTTGAGGAGGTAAAAATTGTGGAGCGTGATGGATTATTCTTTCACTATTCAAGCCATTCTGAGATGGTCGCAGATTCAAGAGCGGAATTGATACACAAGCTACTGGCGCAAAGAGCTTTGGTAAAAGAATATTTGGATAAAGGAACTCATTTAATCCTCACACTTGGTACAGCGTGGGTGTATGAATTGGTAGATGGCAAAAGTGTTGTTGCTAATTGCCATAAGCAACCAGCAAATAAATTCAGCAAACGGCTGCTTACTTTACTAGAGATGGAAGCTTCAATGGGATTGCTCCTCGATAATCTTTCGCGTACTTATCCAGATCTAAAAATCATTTTGACTGTAAGTCCAGTTCGACATCTTAAAGACGGAATTACTGAAAATCAGCTAAGCAAAAGCCTACTTCGAGTGCTTTGCGCCAAAATGGTAGAAAGCCAAAAATCGGTTGCCTATTTTCCCGCCTATGAGGTCATGATTGATGAACTCCGTGACTATCGCTGGTACAAGTCTGACCTGATTCATCCCAGTACAGAAGCTGAAGATTACATTTGGGAAAAATGGAAAACCTGCTATTTCAGTGAAGACACTCAAACCAAGGTGAACCAACTTGCCAAATTAAAACAGGAGCTGACCCATCGACCACTTAATCCAAAGAGTGAAGAATATCGGAAGTTTCTGGGCAATCTCTTGCAAAAGCTGGAACGAATGAACACAGAATTTGATTTTTCAAAAGAGATTGCATCCACCAAGACGCAACTTTCTAACCTTTAACCACACCACACTTCGACTTCACTCCTTCGCGAGTAAGTCGCAAAGTGTGACAAGCTCAAATTTTTCCATGACGCACTACACAAATAAACTCTCTTTAAGTAAATCACCCTATCTACTTCAACATGCCCACAATCCGGTGAATTGGTATCCTTGGGGAACTGAGGCATTGGAAAAGGCGAAAACTGAGCATAAGCCAATTTTGGTATCTATCGGATATTCCGCCTGCCATTGGTGTCATGTGATGGAGCGGGAAAGTTTTAAGGATAGCGCCACGGCAGAATTGATGAATGCACACTTTGTCTGCATCAAGATCGATCGCGAAGAGCGTCCAGACATTGATAATATTTATATGGATGCTGTCCAGGCGATGGGACTTCAGGGAGGTTGGCCATTGAATGTTTTCCTTATGCCTAATCAAAAACCTTTCTTTGGAGGCACTTATTTTCCCAATCAGCAATGGAAAGGATTACTGGCAAATATTGCAGATGCGTTCGAAAAAAATGAAGCTCAGTTGGCGGAAAGTGCTGAAGGTTTTGGCAATAGTCTTAACCGGAAGGAAACAGAGAAATATGGAATTTCCGCAGGTAATCAAAAGTTAGATCCTGATGAACTTTCCGGAGTTGTCGCCAAAATAACCTCACAATTTGATCCTGAATGGGGCGGAATGAATCGTGCTCCTAAATTCCCAATGCCCTCGATCTGGAATTTCGTGTTAGATTACGCCCTTTTGAGCAAGGATCAAGCTCTTGTAGATAAAGTACTTTTTACGCTTCGAAAAATCGGAATGGGAGGGATTTACGACCAGCTTCGAGGGGGATTTTCGAGATATTCTGTAGATGGAGAGTGGTTTGCTCCGCATTTTGAAAAGATGCTTTACGACAACGGGCAGCTTCTCGAGCTGTATGCCAAAGGTTTTCAGGTCAGTGGAGATTCGTTTTTTGAACAAAAAGTAAGGGAAACTGTCGCTTGGCTGGAAACAGAAATGCTAAATGGAGAAGGAGGTTTTCATGCTGCTCAAGATGCGGACTCCGAAGGCGTGGAAGGCAAATTTTACGTTTGGAAATATGAGGAATTACTGCAGATTATCCCCGAAGACATGCCTTGGTTTAGTAGATTATACAACCTCAAACCGGGCGGAAACTGGGAGGATGGAGTTAATATTCTTTTCCAAACGCAAGAAGAAAAAGCCATAGCTTCAGAATTTGGGTTTGGCTTAGACCAATTTCAATCCAAACTAAAAGCGATAAAATCAACGCTTTTAGTAGTGAGAAATCAACGGATTTTTCCCGGCAAAGATGATAAAATACTCAGCGGTTGGAATGGCTTGATGAGTGCTGGTTTGATCCAGGCATATCATGCCACTGGAGAGGTAAGCATGTTAGACTTGGCGCTGACTAATCTTAACTTCCTGAAAACCAAAATGGTAAAGAATGGAGTTTTGTATCGATCCTATAAAAAAGGAGAGCACTATACTCCAGGATTTTTAGAGGATTATGCTGCAGTTATTCGCGCATCGATGATGGCTTTTGAAGCTAGTGGAAATGCAGAGTGGCTCAATTTTGCTCAGCAACTTACTGACTTTTGTCTCAAAGAATTTTATGATGAAAGTGATGGATTCTTTTATTTCAACAATCCAAAAGCAGAGAAACTAATTGCCAATAAAAAAGAATTATTTGACAATGTAATTCCTGCTTCCAATTCGGTGATGGCTAGAAATCTTCATCGATTGTCACTTTTTACTTATGAGGAGAAATACGCGGAAATCTCCTCTAAAATGCTGGGAGGCATGAAAGAATTGATTCTCAAAGAACCTGGGTTTCTCTGCAACTGGGCTTCGCTCTTTTTGGAGAAACTTATTCCAACAGCTGAAATAGCAATTATAGGAAGAAGTGCTTCTCAAAAAGCTTTTGAACTTCAGCATAAATATACTCCGAACAGTATCATCGCTTTTGCAGATGAAATGACAGAGACTGTCCCAGTACTTGAAGGAAAAACACCGGATTCGTCAGGAAATGCCTTAATTTATGTTTGCTTTGATCGAGCCTGCCAAAAGCCAGTAAATTCTGTCAAAGAAGCCATTTCTCAACTTCCTTATTTAGCCTAATAATTTTGGAAAGCCTTTTTGGAGAGCAAGATTTATATCCTGAAAATAGCGGAAACAATTTCGCAGACATAATTCTGCCAGTTCCCATCCCGCGGATGTTTACTTATAGAATCCCCAAAACGCTGAGCTCTCAAATCAATCTCGGTGCCCGGGTGATGGTTCAGTTTGGCAAAAAGAAAGTGCTCACGGGAATCATCGGGAAAGTTCACAACAAAGCTCCTCAAGCCTACGACGCTAAACCAATTTTAGACGTACTGGATGATCAGCCGAGTGTCAATCCACTTCAAATCCGCTTTTGGGTGTGGATGGCAGAATACTATTTCTGTCATATTGGTGAGGTAATGTTTGCGGCTTTGCCCTCCGGATTGAGGCTGAGCAGTGAAAGTAAAATTCAAGCTAACCCAAACTATGACGCTAAAACAAGCCCATATCCATTAGATGACCGGGAAATAAAAATCCTTGATGCACTAAACGCCAGCTCCGAGCTGAGCTATGAAGACTGCGAAAAGGCACTTGGAATAAAGACCATCCTTCCTATTCTCAAAAGCCTGGTAGCCAAGGAGGCTATTTTGATTTTTGAACGTGTTCAAGACAAGTTTACTCCAAAAGTAGAAACCAGAATACGGCTGGTACATGAGATCGCTTCAAATAAAAATGCGCTTCAAGAAGTTTTTGAAATTCTTGCCAGCAAACCAAAACAAGAGTCTATCCTACTTAAGTTTCTTCGTGATGTCCCTGTTTTTCAGAATATAAAACTGAATGAAAAAGGCTTAGATAAATCAGCCTTGCTGGAAGATGGAGATTCAGAAAGCTCGATGAATACGCTGATAAAAAATGGAGTTTTCGAGTCTTTCAAAGTAATCGTTAATAGGCTTCCTGAAGAGGAACCTGAGTCAGAACCCGCAACATTGTCTGCCAGCCAACAAGCTGCTTTTGATGAAATAAAAATTCAGTACGAATCCAAACAAAGCGTGTTGCTTCATGGGGTGACGGGCAGTGGAAAAACAGAAATCTATATTCAGATGATCCGTGAGGTCTTGGATTCCGGTTCACAGGTATTGCTATTGCTTCCGGAAATTGCCCTTACCACTCAAATTGTGAGTCGATTAAAGAAAGTGTTTGGCAGCGAGATGGGCGTGTATCATTCCAAGTATTCGGACAATGAGCGAGTAGAAGTTTGGAACGGTGTGTTGAGCGGAAGATTCTCATTTGTGGTGGGCGTAAGGTCATCCATCTTTCTACCTTTCGACAGTCTGGGTTTGATTATCATTGACGAAGAGCACGAGTCAAGTTTCAAACAATTCGATCCTGCACCTCGCTTTCATGCAAGAGATGCAGCACTTATGCTGGCCTATTTTCACCAGGCAAGAACGCTTTTGGGGTCTGCCACTCCTTCTTTTGAGTCTTATTATAATGCAAGTCAGGGGAAATACGGATATGTGTCCCTTTCTCACCGATTTGGTGACGCAAAAATGCCTGAATATATCTTGGCAAATCTAGCTGCTGATAAACGAAAAAATCTATTGAAACTGGATACTACGCGAATCCTACGCGAAAAAATCCAGGACGCTTTAGCCAATCAGGAGCAAGTTTTGATATTTCAAAATCGAAGAGGTTACTCTCCCTACATTCAGTGCGAAGAATGCGGTTGGACGGGACAGTGTGTGCAATGTGATGTAAGTCTGACTTATCATCAATATTCCGAAGAGCTTCGGTGTCACTATTGCGGATACAAAGAAAAAGTACCGAGTGCATGTCCAGCATGCGGCAGCACACAGTTGACCACCATGGGTATGGGTACCGAGCGGATCGAAGAATCGTTAAGTTTACTCTTTCCTGAGGCTCGCATAGGTCGGATGGACTTGGATACTACGCGGAGCAAATATGGATATCAAAGACTTTTGGATGAGTTTGGTGCAGGAAATCTCGATATTCTAGTTGGAACGCAGATGATCACCAAGGGGCTGGATTTTGGAAGAGTCACCGTGGTAGGAATTTGGGATGGAGATAGAATTTTGAATTTTCCTGACTTCAGATCGGGAGAACGTGCCTTCCAGCAAATCACACAGGTAGCAGGCAGAGCGGGAAGAAGAGAGATTCAGGGAAAGGTAATAGTGCAAACCCGCGATCCTCAAATCCATCTTTACGAGCAGGTGATTAAGGGTGATTATGACGAATTTTTCACCCATGAAATGCATGACAGAAAGAAGTTCTACTATCCTCCTTATGTGAAAATTGTGAAAATCACTACGCGTCACTCAGATCCCAAAATAGCTGAACGGGCTGCGCTGAATCTGCACCATGGAATGTCGGAGATCGCAATAAAAAAAATAATTTTAGGACCGGAAAAAGGTATAATCGCCAGGATCAAAAATCAGTATCAATTTGAGTCATTGATCAAACTAAATCGATCTGGAAGTGCGCAATCAATTTTTAAAGAAAATCTTTGGCAGATCATAGAGCAGATACATTCAAGACCTGAATTTCGCTCCGTAAGATTTGTAGTGGATGTAGATCCGAGTTGATTTTTTATTGGCAACATACGCTGGCCAAGCGAGTGTCCCCACTCGATTAATTGTCGCCCAAGCGAGTGTCTCCACTCGCTTATTTACAGCCTCCAATAATCCGCTATAAATCCAAAACATATGTCAAAGTGAGTGCCTCTCTTCCAAGCGACTATTACGTGACCAAGGGAGTGTCTCCACTCACTTCCAAAACCACCAATAATCAATTCTCCTCTATAAAGCCCAACACATCCTTATAAACTTTACCTGGTGTCCATAAAAACTGCGTAATCATAGGGATGTGCTTATTCTTGGGATAAATTTTCAGCGTAACATTCTCAATCGCTTTTTCTTCTACCCGCTTCATAAATTCCTGTCTTCCGGCACGAATACTTGGATAGGTTCTCCCCCCTTCCAATATCAACATCGGAGCAACTTGCGTGGTCAGAAAATAAGCCGTTGAATATTCCTTCCAAATCGCAGGATCATCTGTAAATGCCTGCAAATATTTAGCACCTTCCCCTTTAGCTGTTTTTTCCAAATAGCCATACATATCCATTCCTGCTGGATCTAATAATATTGAACCAGCAAGCTTCTTATCATTGCTGGAAGGGGCTAAATCCTGCTCTTTCACCGCAATTAATGAAGCCAGATGACCTCCAGCAGAATGTCCCGACACAAAAATCCTATCCGGGTTTCCTCCAAATTCTTCGATGTGTTCTTTGGTCCAATTAACAGCTTGAAAAGCCGCTTCCTGCATCGAAGTAACTTCAAATTCTGGAGATAATGGATAATTTGCTATCACCATTACTACCCCTCTTCTCGATAATCTATTCCCTAAAAAAGGATAGATTTTTTTGTCTCCACTCTTCCAACTACCGCCATAGAAAAATACCATCACAGGCAAATTGTCTGCTTTTTTGGGAGCATATACATCCAATCGCTTTGGTGCAAAAGCGGTACTTGCGTCTGTATAAGTGAGGTCTTTAGTACGTATAACTGACTTAAATGCGCAACTCGAAATAAAGGAAATAAGAAGCGAAAAAGTGACAATTCTAAACATAGTTGGCGGGTTTGGGTAGAGATACGAAAAAATTCGATAGCCAGATTTTATTTTCATTAGTGCTAAAGTGGGATCGCCCGTCACTGCGAGGAGGTACGACGAAGCAGTTTAGTCGAATTGGAACTATTGCATGCCATCCGGGAGACTAACTTCCGCCTCCCAATGACTGTTAAAAACACAATGAGGTTACACAGCTGGTTCCTGCTGACTTAAGCAATGGAAACTACCCAAACCCCAAATGATATCTGTAGAATCTACTCCAACCACTTTTCTATTCGGGAAACAATCGGAAAGTATATCCAATGCTTTTTGATCATTCTTATCATTAAAGATAGGAACTACCACCGCATTGTTAGAAATGTAAAAATTAGCATAAGAAGCAGGAAGTCGCTGATCTTCCCACACCACTGGCGCAGGCATCGGCAATTCCACCACATTCAACTGTTTTCCATTGACTAGCTTCATGTTATTCAAGCGCTTAAGATTCTGCTGAAGCAACTCATAATTCTCATCTGTTTTGTTCTCTTCCACTGCCGTTACGACCGTATCTTCATTTACAAAACGGGTGATGTCATCAATATGTCCATCAGTGTCGTCTCCGACAATTCCGTCTCCTACCCAAAGGATTTGGGTTACTCCATAAAAATCCTGAAGGTAACGCTCAATCTGATCTCTATTTAGATGCGGATTTCGATTCTCATTCAGTAGACAAGACTCCGAAGTCAATAGCGTTCCTTTTCCATTAAATTCAACCGCACCACCTTCCATGATTACTCCTGGCTTGAAATATGGGATGCCTAATTCTTGGGCAATTTTTATTGGAATCTCATTGTCAAGATCATGTGGCGGATATTTTTCACCCCAGGCATTGTAATTCCATTTCACCAGAACCTTCTTCACCTCGGCCTCAGGATTGATCAAAAAAGCAGGACCATGATCTCTGCACCAGGCATCATTAGTGGGGAAAAAATGAAAACGAATATTGGCTAAATTCACTCCTGCTTTATAAAGATGTGACATAGCAAAGGCTTTCATTGTCTCATCTGCGACGTTGATATTGACGATTTCGCCGAGAGCCACGTACTTGATAAACTCAGAATAGGGAGCAAAAATAGTGGTTAGTTTCCCAGGCCAAGAGCCTTCTTTATGAGGCCAGCTCAGCCAAGTGGAAGTATGCTTGGCAAATTCTGCTGGGAAATAGTATCCCAACTCATCAGGAGTTTTTCCTCCCGCTTTTGCTAATTCGAATATATCTTTCATCTGTGCTTATTCTTCGTCTAGGAATCGCTTGGTAATAGGTTGATACGTATCAATTCTTCGGTCTCTCAAGAAAGGCCAATGAGTTCTGTACTGATCAGATTTGGCAAAATCAAGTTCCTCCACATGAATCTGCTCCTGGTCATGACTGGCTTTGAAAAGCACTCTACCGAATGGATTTGCGACAAAAGAACCTCCCCAGAATTTCATATTACCTTCATGACCGCAGCGATTTACAGACACTACCGGAATTCCATTGGCTACTGCATGTGACCGCTGGATGGTCTGCCAAGCATCATACTGCTCATCATTAACATCTGACACTTGATCTTTGTGCCAACCGATAGCGGTAGGATATACCAAAAAGTCTGCTCCTTTAAGCGCTGTGATTCTCGCCGCTTCCGGATACCACTGATCCCAACAGATCAATACGCCAATTTTCCCGAACCTTGTTGGAAAAACCTTGTAACCCAAATCACCTGGGGTGAAGTAAAATTTCTCATAATATCCCGGATCATCAGGAATATGCATTTTTCTGTATTTGCCCAAATAGGTGCCATCCGCATTTAAGACTGCTGTAGTGTTATGATACAATCCTTCCGCTCTTTTCTCAAAGAGAGATGCAACAATCACCACACCAAGTTCCTTGGCAAGCTCGCCAAGAGTATCTGTGGATGGTCCGGGAATAGCTTCCGCTAATTTAAAATTTTCGTAGTCTTCCTCATCACAAAAATACAGCGAGCGAAAAAGCTCCTGAAGAACTACGACTTGAGCTCCTTTATCGGCAGCTTCACGAATACCCGCTAAGGTTTTCTCCATATTTTCAGCTACATCCTGCGAGCAACTCAACTGGACTAAGCCGACTTTAACAGTTTTATTTGTCAAAATAGATCGGTTTTAATGAATGAATAACAAAGATACTTTTGCCTGTTGCCATTCCCAAATAGAGTTTATTGATTTCACAATGCGGTAATTTGATAGGCAAGGATCGAAATAACTCAAAGTGAGTGAAAAAGATTCAGTGGATTTTTCTAAGGTTGGAAGTTAAAAGTGCTAAAGCTATCTTAGAGATAGAACACCAACTCGAAGATGAATAAGCAATCCCTTCCCAAATCAAATCTTGCTATAGATATCTCTTTTACTGCAGAAAAAATGATCATTTTTTTGTAGGATGGTAGAGAGGTAATTATCCCGATCGAATGGTTTTCTAGTTTGCGAGAAGCATCCACTGAGGATCTGAATAACTGGAGACTAATTGGCGGAGGCGAAGGAATTTATTGGGAAAGCTTGGATCAAGACTTGTTGGTTAGTGAGTTGGTATCTTGATTTTACATTTTATGTAGTGTGTATATCCGCTTTTAGAGGTCAGAGCTTAAGGACATAGAATTTGTGCATGATAAATTTTGTCTGCTTTGACCATTCTTTTTATCAAGTTATTGAACACCGTAGCTTTGCTTTGAGACCTGTTGAGGCGATAACTGAATTCATTTAGGTACCGCTCTATATGCTTTTCCCTTACCCATG
>Ga0307487_1001006_pt1 | contig 20777 bp, 20 predicted proteins | sample CBIW12metaG_FD_203665 | JGI IMG/M metagenome (GOLD analysis project Ga0307487, IMG submission 203665) | Sea-ice brine microbial communities from Beaufort Sea near Barrow, Alaska, United States - CBIW 1.2 | ecosystem: Environmental > Aquatic > Marine > Coastal | place: USA: Alaska | collected... | reverse complement strand
AGTCGAGTCCCGCCGGGCGTTCGCCTTTGAGGCGGGCCACGTTCGGCTTTCTGGCGGCCGGTGTCGGTACAACTAGTTTCCGTAGTGGTAGCGGCACCCCGCGATACGGACTTCATCGCCCTCGACCTTGTAGATGAGACGGTGTTCATCGGTGATGCGCCGCGACCAGTACTCCTGAAAGCCGTGCTTCAGCGGCTCGGGCTTTCCGATGCCTTCATTCCCGTTTCGTGCGACGTCACGGAGGAGGGTGTTGATCCGTTTGAGGATCTTACGGTCTTGGGACTGCCACCATTCATAGTCTTCCCAGGCATCCTCATCCCAGACGAATTTCACTCGGTCAGGGCATTCACGGTGCCCCGTCCGGACTCCAGTCGTTCGATCGATCCGAGTAGTCGTCGCGCGTTGGCGGGATTACGAAGCAGGTAGGCAGTCTCCTTGAGCGACTCGTACTCATCGAGCGAGACAATCACAACGGGCTCGTGCCCGGCGCGGGTGATGACGATTTCCTCACGATCATCGACCACGGCCGACAGGGTCTCGGCATAGTGTGCTCGTGATTCTGAATATGTCATGGTTCTCATAACAAGCCTCCTTGTACGTAATAGTGTACGTCCGGGGTTGCGGAAGCGCCAGCGTGACCGGCCATCCGCACAAGATTTGAGATCGCTTCATTGCTCTATTACGGTCCGGCTTGCGGAACGCCAATTATTAGATGAGACAGGACAACAACCCAGAGCGGAGGACGCGAATGGTGGTCGTCTGCGGGGTGCGCCAGTCTGCTTGTTGACATAATGTGCATTATCGGTCACTTGGGCGGTACTCCCGCAGAACCGTGTCGGTGCGCTATTCCGCGAGAAATCCGGTGATGTCGCCGACGTAACGCGTGTGGTCTTCCGGCACGCTGTTCTGAGGCACGGGCTCCACGGCGGCGTGGACGATCTCGGCGGCGAACTCGCTCACGTTGTACAGGCGTCCGGCGGCTTCCTTACGCGCGCCGAGTGCGCCAGGGTTCGAGCGTTCGAGCAACGTTGCGGTGATTGTTCCCTCAATCATGTCACCGGAGACAACGACGAAGCCGACACCGGCGGCGTCGAGCTCGGGGATCATAGACCGCAGGGCGTCTTCACCGGCACGCTTGCTGAGGGCGACCGGTTCGTACTCGGGCATCGTCGGCGTCGTCGCGACGAAGTGTGCCTGGTGGCTGGTCACAAAGACCACCCGCGAGTCGGCTCCCAGCAAAGGCAAGGCGCTGGTCAGCAGGTTCACCTGAGCATCGCGGTTGAGCACCATGGCGTAGTCGGCGGCCATTCCGCTCTCCATGCCGCCGGAGGCGTTCATGACGAGGATGTCGAGGCCGCCGTACTCCGCACGGATGGTCTCGAACATGGCCGTGACCGATTCCGGATCGGTCAGATCGGCGCCGACGGTGATGGCCGTTCCGCCGGCGGCTTGGATCGAGTCGGCGAGCTTCCTGGCACGCGCCTCCTTGTTCCGGAAGTTGATCACAACCGACGCGCCCGCTTCGGCAAAATAGCCGACCGTATCCGCGCCGATCCCCCGCGATGAACCGGTGACCAGGACGCGCTGGCCCTTGAGTGATCCTGCTGCAAGTGGATTGGTCACGCGTGCTCCTCAAAGTCATCGGGTCGAAATTCTCACTACCCGCAAGCTCCGAGACTACCAACATCCGGGTAAAACGGGCCTCCACCTGCTAGTTTTGGAGCAGAAACCCGTTGGAAAGAGGGGACGCAATGGACGCTTTCATCGCTGATTATGCATGGATTGTCTGGCTCGTGCTCATTCTGCTGTTCGTCACCATCGAGATGATGACCCTTGAGCTCACCTTCCTCATGCTCGCCGTCGGAAGCGTGGGCGGTCTCGTGTCCGGTCTGCTCGGGGCACCGTGGTGGCTGCAGCTCGTCCTCGCGGCGATGCTCGCCGTCACCCTGCTCCTCGGTATCAAACCGCCGCTGCTCCGCCGCCTCAAACGCGGTGGAGATCCGACGAGATCGAACGTCGACGCTCTGCTCGGGGTGGAGGGCCACATCGTCAAGTCCCTGGAGTCCCCCGGCGGCCTCGTTCGGCTGGCCAACGGCGAGACGTGGACCGCCCGACTCTCCCCCGCCGCCGAGTCGACCCGCCTCGACCCAGGCGATCGCATTATTGTCACGGAGATAGACGGCGCGACCGCCGTGGTCGTCCCTGCCGAAAGGAAAACGTCATGAACGATTTCGGAACGATTCTCACCCAGATCATTGTGATCGTGGTGCTGCTCGCCCTGATCATCGCGGTCATCGTCACCCTCTCGAAGGCCATCCGGATCATTCCTCAGGCGAGCAACGGCGTCGTCGAGCGGCTCGGGCGGTACCACAAGACCCTCACACCGGGACTGAATATCCTGATTCCGTTCATCGACCGCCTCCGCCCGCTCATCGACATGCGGGAACAGGTGGTCTCGTTCCCGCCGCAGCCCGTCATCACCGAAGACAACCTCGTGGTCTCCATCGACACGGTCGTCTATTTTCAAGTGACGGATGCCCGCGCCGCGACGTACGAGATCAACAACTACCTCGGGGCGGTCGAACAACTCACGACAACCACGCTGCGCAACGTCGTCGGTGGGCTGAACCTCGAGGAGGCGCTCACCAGCCGCGACAACATCAACGGCCAGCTGCGCATCGTGCTGGACGAAGCAACGGGCAAATGGGGCATCCGGGTCGGCCGCGTCGAACTGAAAGCCATCGACCCGCCCATCTCGATCCAGGACTCCATGGAGAAGCAGATGCGAGCAGAGCGTGACCGCCGAGCCCTCATCCTGACGGCCGAAGGTACCAAGCAGTCGGCGATCCTCACCGCCGAGGGCGCCCGGCAGGCCTCCATCCTCGAAGCCGAAGGTTACGCGAAGGCGGCCGTGCTGCGCGCACAGGGTGAGGCGGAAGCCATCACGACCGTGTTCCAGGCCATTCACGAAGGAGATCCCGATCCGAAGCTCCTCGCGTACCAGTACCTGCTGACCCTGCCGAAGCTGGCCGAGGGCAGCGCCAACAAGCTGTGGATTGTTCCGAGTGAACTGACCGAAGCGATGAAGGGCATCGGCAAGGCCTTCGGTCCGCACGGAGCCGCCCCCGAGGCCGACTCCCCCGCGGCCACTCGTCCGGCACCACAGGCCTAGGCGGTGTCAGAGCCGTCCCGCTCCGTGTTCCTGGAAAGCCCCGGAATACGCGTCTTCGCCCACCGCGGATTGGCCGGCGAGGCGCCGGAAAACACGCTCCTGGCGTTTCTCACCGCCTTATCGGCCGGGGCGACGCATCTCGAAACCGATGTTCACGCGAGCCTCGACGCGGTGGCCGTGATCAGCCACGACCCGGATCTGGCCCGGGTGGGGCGTGACGTTCGTGTGAATCAGCTGACGATGGCGGAACTCAAGCGCGTCAATCTGGGAAACGGCCAGTTCGTTCCCTCCCTGCCGGAGGCCCTCGATGCCTTCCCGGAGGCGCTGTTCAATATCGACGTGAAGTGTGACGAGGCGGTCGTTCCCACGGCGCAGGCGATTCTCGCCGCGGGCGCGACCGAGCGCGTGCTCATCACGTCCTTCTCGGAAGAACGCCGCCGCCGGGCCTGCGATCTTCTTCCCGGCGTGGCCACATCCGCGTCGTCGCAAGGGGTTGCCAAGGCACTCCTCGCCGCGTCCCTCGGACCACCCGATGTGCTTCGACGCGTGCTCCGCAATATCACAGCCGTGCAGGTTCCGGAACGGGTGGGTCCCCTGCGTATCGTCACGCCACATTTTGTGCGTCGGATGCATGCCGTCGGCGTCGAAGTGCACGTATGGACGGTCAACGACGTGTTGGCCATGCGCCGCCTGCTCGACATCGGCGTGGACGGCCTCGTGACCGATCGCACCGAGGTCGCTGTGGCCGTCATCGCCGAGCGAAGCTGAGAATTTGCCCCCAAAACAGGGGTTGCGGAAGGGTAACGCACAGGTTAATGGTTTACAACTGGGTATGCATCGCGAGAACTGTGATTGCATCGCGAGAGGAGACCACACGATGGCTGACCGCAGTTTGCGTGGCATGAGATTGGGCGCACAAAGCCTTCAGAGCGAAGAGGGCGTGACCTTTTCCGCACGAGTAACCCACACCTACCGGTGTGCGACGTGCAGTAAAGAGACCGTCATGATTTTTTCGGCCGAGGCCGAAGCCCCCGACGAATGGGAGTGCAAGTACTGCTCCCGCGTTGCAACGCGTCTTGAAGACTCGACCCCGGTGATCGTGGATCACTCCGGGGAGAAAATCGCTCGAAGCCACTGGGATATGTTGCTTGAGCGTCGCACGCGTGCAGAGCTGGAGGAACTCCTGCAGGAGCGCCTCACCGTTCTGCGTGAGCGTCGCGGACAGCAGAAGGTCGGCGCCTGAACCAAATAGGTGCCCGAACCAAATAGGTGCCCGAACCAATAGGTGCCCGAACCAATAGGTGCCTGAGCCACGGCTCAGAACACGATCGCACGGTCCCGAGCCCTGGTGGCTCCGGGACCGCTGCTCGTTATGGCCGGCGAACCCGAGTGGTGCGCCGAATCTTCCTCGGGCGAACGAGGCAGAGCACGAAGCCGAACACCCCCAGCCCGGAGGCGAGCCATTCGATCTGCCGTCCCGCAAACATGGCCGGCGTGATGGTAGAACTCAGGGGCACGGTCTGCACCATGGCGCCCGGCTCCCACGTCGGCAGACGATCGATGGTTTCGCCGTTCGGCGTGATGATCGCGCTCGTCCCCACGGTGGAGATGTTCACGACGGTACGCCCGGTCTCGACGGCTCGGAGCCGGGCAATGGCCAGCTGCTGCACGCTCTCGTCGGTATGCCCGAAGTCGGCGTTGTTGGTTTGGCCGAGAATGATTTGCGCGCGGTCGTCGATCATGTTGTGGATGAGCTGATCGTCGGCGATGTCGAAGCAGATCGCGATTCCGGCGAGCACGCCGTTGATGTCGAAGACGTTGTCGCGCGTGCCGATGCCATAGTCCCGGCCGATCAGGTCGATGAGATCCGGCGCGAAGGGGCGCCAAAAGGCCCGGTCGGGCATGTACTCGGCAAACGGAACAGGGTGCACCTTGTCGTACACATCGACCGCGCCCCGACCCGCCTCCCACAACAGGGAGCTGTTGAAATACGTTCCGTCGCTGAGGGTGATCGTGCCTGCCAAAAGCGGGGCGTTCATCTGCCGGCTGATGTAGTCGAGAGTCTGCGCTGAACGCGCGTTCTGGAGCGGGTCGATGTCACTCGCGTTCTCCGGCCACACCACGAAATCGACATCCTCGCCAATCAGAGGCAGAGTGGCCGAAACGTGATCATCGAGAATCTGCCCCGGCGCGTATTGGGCGAACAACCCGGCATCGGATGCGCCCTGCACGGCGGCCAGACGGGTACTGCCACTGACCACGACCGGGAACGCCGGCACCAGCAGGAGCAGCACAACAGCGGTGACCACGATCGACGCGCGGTGGAGCAGTCCGAACCGCACATCACGCAGCAGCTGCACGGTGAGTGCACTCAGCCAGACGACCAGGAAACTGAGGCCCGACAAACCCACCCAGGCGACGAGTGAGCTGAACGGTCCCTCCGACTGGCTCAGCGCGACGCGACCCCAGGCGAAACCGCCGTAGGGCCACACGGCCGAGATGGCCTCGCGTGCGGTCCACAACCCGGCGACGATCACCGGGATTAGCCCCACGCGGCCCAGACGACTGGGCCACAGGCGCGGCCCCACCCGCAGCACAACCGCCGTGAGGGCCAGGCCGACGGCGAAGAAGATGCTCTGCAGACCGCCGAGGGCGATCCACGGCACGGGCCCCAGATACAGGGTGATCCAGTAGATGTGTGTGAGCCAGAAGGACAATCCGGCCGCGAACCCGACCGCGAGGCCGGTCCACGGCCCCCGGCCGAGCAGGGCAACGAACATGAGCAGTGCCCCGACCGGCGCGAGCACCCACCAGCCCCGATCGGGAAAGCCCGCGTCGAGCAGCACTCCGGCCAGACCGGCCAGAATCAGGGCGGCCCAGACGGGCAGAGTACGCGCAGGCTCGACGACAGGATGGCGCGCCGCGCGTGGGCTCCGGGTGCGGGGGCTCTCGGTGCGTCGGCTCCCCATGCTCATCGTCGACATTCAGGAAACCGAGGAATAGGCGACGATTCCTCGGCGTACGTCATCCATCGCCTGACGTGCCGCGCGTCCAACGGGGCCGTCGGCGACGACGGACAACTGATCGAGCAGGTCTATGGTCTGTTTGGTCCAGCGCACGAAGTCCCCCGCCGCCATTTCCGCCTCGAGGAGCACATCGCCGAGCGACGCACCACGCGCCCACTGCCACATGGCCAGGCTCAGGCCCACCGAGAGCGGCTTGCTGCCGGGCAGCTTGTGTTCTCGCTCCAGGTCGTCGATGCGACTCCAGAGATCCTGAGTCTCGTCCAGGGCGCCGCGGAACGCGCCGCGCGGCAGGTAGCGGGCGTCCAACAGCCCCTCTTCCCGCCTCGGTTCAAAGACCAGGGCACACGCCATCGCTGCGAGACTTGCGGGGTCGAGGTCGTTCCACAGCCCACGACGCAGAGACTCGGCAACGAGCAGGTCGCGTTCGGCGTAGATGCGACGAAGAATGCGACCACTGTCACTGAGTTCAACTCGGCCGTGCTCGTTCTGCGTGAGGTAACCGTAGCCGAGGAGCACGTCGCTCACCCGGTCGAAGACCCGCGCAATCGCACCGGTGCGGGCGCTGATCTGTTGACTGAGCGCCTCGTTCTGACGCGACAGCTTCCACCAGCGCTCTGCCCAGCGGGCGTGGTGCTCGCGCTCCGGGCACTGATGGCACGCGTGCGCCCGCATCGTTTTGCGCAGGTGCGTGATCTCCCGCTGACGTTTGTCTCGTTCTCCGCGCCGCGAGTTGTCGCTCTTGGCAACGGCGCGTTCGCATTCCGTGAGCTCGCGCCGGATTCTGGTGTACTCGGCGAAGTCACCAAGATGGCATGTCATCGCCTCGGCGAAGCCGGCGAGGGACTCCTCCTGCTGCCGCACGGTGCGCGCCAGATCGACGACGGACCGGTCGGCCTGAAACTGGGCGAAGGAAGACTCGAGCACGGCCCTCGTGCGCTCTCGACCGAACTGGTCGATGAGGTTCACGGCCATGTTGTATGTCGGCTTGAAGCTCGAGTTGAGCGGATACGTGCGGCGGGAGGCAAGCGACGCCACCGCGTGCGGGTCGAGGCCCTGCTGCCATTGGATCACCGAGTGACCGAGGGTGTCGATGCCGCGGCGCCCGGCACGACCGGTCAGTTGGGTGTACTCCCCCGGCGTGATCGGAACCCGCGCTTCACCGTTGAATTTCTCGAGCTTGTCGAGCACAACGGTGCGCGCGGGCATATTGATTCCGAGGGCCAGGGTTTCGGTCGCGAATACCGCCTTGACCAGTTTTTTCTGGAAGAGTTCCTCGACCACCTCTTTGAAGGCCGGAAGCAGCCCGGCATGATGCGCGGCGACGCCACGCTCGAGGCCGTCGAGCCACTCGAAGTACCCGAGCACGCCGAGGTCCTCGTCGAGCAGCGTCCGGCAGCGCTCGTCGACGATTTCACGGATCTCACGACGCTCGTTCTCGTCGGTGAGGCGCACGCCCGCCCGCAGCACCTGACGAACGGCCTGGTCGCAACCGACCCTGCTGAAGATGAAGAAGATCGCCGGGAGCAGATGTTTGCCCTGAAGCATGCGCACGATCCCGGCACGGTCCATGCGGGCGGTTTCGGTGCGCTGCGGCACGAAATCCGGGCGCTTGTTGTGACGCCCGCGGTTGTCGGTTCTGCGGTCATCCCCGCTGCGTCCGCCCCGCCCGCCGGAGCGTGCTCCCGCCTGGGACAGCCGAACGAGTTCCGGATTGACGCGGTGGGTTCCGACCAGGCCCGCCGCATCGAAGAGGTCGAGCATGTTGTTCTTTACCAGCACATGCTGCTCAAGCGGCACCGGGCGTTCCTCGGAGACGATGACCTCGGTCTCGCCGCGCACCGCCTGAAGCCAATCGCCGAATTCCTCTGCATTGGACACGGTGGCGCTGAGGGAGACCATGCGCACGCGCTGGGGCAGGTGGATGATCACCTCTTCCCAGACCGCGCCTCGGAATCGATCGGCGAGGTAATGCACCTCATCCATGACCACGAAGGCGAGGTTTGTGAGCAGATCCGAGTCGGCGTAGAGCATGTTGCGCAGCACCTCGGTGGTCATTACCACAATCCGAGCCTTCGCGTTGATGTTGGTGTCGCCCGTGAGCAGTCCCACCTCGTCGGCACCGTATTCCGTGACGAATTCCTGAAACTTCTGATTGCTGAGCGCCTTCATAGGCGCGGTGTAGAAGACCTTCTTGGTGGGGTCCTTCATCGCCAGGTAAATGGCGAACTCCGCGACAATGGTCTTACCGGCCCCGGTGGGTGCCGCGACGAGCACGCTGTTTCCGGATTCGATCGAGGCACAGGCCTCGACCTGGAACGGATCCAGATCGAACGGTCGCGCGGCCTGAAACTGCTGAAGAACCGGATGCGCGGCGGTGCTGCGTGATGCGGCGTAGCGCTCGGCCGGGGATTGGATATGAGTCACGTGATCCTAAAGCGCCAGGTCGGAATCCCGGGCGCGAGCGCGTCTGGCGGCTCGTCGGTCGTGCAGGAAGGCGATGCCGTAGGCGGCGAAGTAGAGCACCACCATGGGGATCGCCAGGAGGAACATCGAGACGACATCGGCCGCGGGTGTGGCGATAGCCGTGAACAGGGTGATGACGAGTACGGCGATTCGCCAGGACTTGATGATCGAGGAGGCGCTGATCACCCCGGCAAAGTTGAGCAGCACGATGAAGACCGGGAGCACGAACGCGATACCGATTGCGACGACGAGCTTGAGCACGAAGTCGAAGTAGTTCTGTGCGTTGATGAAGGCCGAGTCTTCTTCGGGCGCGAAACTCGTCATCAGTTCGACCACGTGCGGAAGCACGTACCATCCGGCGGCGCACCCGGCCAGAAACAGCGGCACGGCGGTGAAGAAGAAACCGAACGTGTACGCCTTCTCGGTTCGAGTGAGCCCCGGAACCAGGAATGCGAAGATCTGGTACAGCCACACCGGGCTCGACACGATGAGACCGGCGTAGAACGAAATCTTCAGCTTCAGGTCGAAGGCCGACGTGATGTCCGGGTAGTTGATCTGAGCGTTGCGGTGCTGCGCGTTAATAATCGCGTAGATCGGCTCACGCAGCTGGTCCCACACAAAATCAGAGAGCATCCACCCGACGACGGCTCCGACCAGGATGCCGGCCGCGGCCAGGAACAGGCGCTTGCGCAACTCGATCAGGTGCTGACCGAGCGACATTTTGCCTTCTGCCGTCGTACCGCGTCGGCTGCGCACCGCCATCTATCTAGGGCTTGTTCGCCGGGTCGACCGGACCGTCGGACGTCGGGTTTTCTGCGGTGGGCTCATCGCCCTTGTCGCCCTTGATCTCGGTCTTGAAGATCTTCATCGACTGGCCGAGGCTTCGAGCCAGGCCGGGCAGTTTCGGTGCCCCGAAGAGGAGAAGGATGATGAAGAGGATGATCACGAGGTGCCATCCGCTGAATGCGTTACCGAACATGAGGTGTGGTCCTCTGAATTGTTTGAGCGTGTCGCAACAGTTTACCGCGCGTGATCAGCGGATCGCGACGTCGCCGCGCTCGGCCCGATGGGGTGTGTCAGGGCTCCGGGTACTGCTCGGCGCCCGCCGCCGCCCAATCGGCGACCGCCTGACGCGCCGGTGGCGGTCCGATCACGGTGACGAGTCCCGCGAGACCGGACACGAGCCGGATGAGCGAGTTGTAGTGTGCGACGCGCACCGCAACGCGCACGATCGACGCATCACTCGGTACGGCCCTCCCGACACGTTCCGGCAGGTAGTCGGCCACCAGGGCAATGGCAGCCTCCGGCATCTCCAGCACGACGGTGACATCGTCGATCGACGGCTCGAAAAGCGCATCCGGAACCGTCAGGTCGGCGGCATGCGGAACGGTCGGCCGGGTTGTCACCGCGACGTCACTCATCCGATCCAGACGGAACGTGCGAACGGCACGTCGGAGGTGACACCAGCCGCGCAGGTACCAGTCTCGATCGACGGACTCGACGCGCAGCGGGTCGACGTGCCGCAGCACTCGTTCCCCGCGAGCATTCAGGTAGTTGAATTCGATCTGCACATGTTCCCGCACGGCGGTTTGCATCAGGGTGATGATCTCCGGGGAGTCTCGGTTCGCGACGACCACCTGGCTCGGGGCGGCTGACGCTCCGCGGGTCAGCTTGGCCATCAGCGACGCGATCGCGCCACGGTCGGCGTTCTCGGGCAGGGCCGACAGGTACTGGAGCCCGGCGATCAGCGCCGCCGCTTCCCTGGCCGAGAAGCGCGGAGAATCGTCGATGGCCACCCGGTGGGTGAGCACGATCCGATCGTTGTCCTCGAATTCATCCCACAGAATATCGAACAGGTCTCCATGCAGGTATTGACGGGTCTCCCCCGGCACTCCGGAGACCGCAATGAGTCGCACGGCGGAGCGCACACGCTCGGCCGGGACGCCGAAACGCCCGGCAACATCCGCGACGCTCACGTCGTCATGATCGATCAGGTACGGCACGAGCGACAACAAGAAGGTTAGCTTGTCGGCGGCGACCGGGGCGGGCGATTCACTCATTCGGTTCTCCGTGCACCTCGGCGACGTCGAGCAGGCGGGTACGAACCGCGGACAGCAGCAGTGGCGGCGTCAGCACCCGAATCTCCGGGCCATAGCCGGCGAGCTCGTCGGCGAGAATGTTCAGGTCGGTGTAATGCAGGGAGATGGTCGTGCGGCCGGTGCGTGGCGGGGCTTCGACGCCGATGTCGCGTTTGCCGAGACGAACGGCCGCATCACTGTCGGCCAGAACCGAGAGCGTCGCGGTCTGCGCGTTCCAGAGCGCCTCAAGCCCGTCGAGCGCATCCTGGCCCGGGTTCCGTCCGGACGTCACGTCGGCCGGACCGGCCGGTGCGCCGCGCACCGGCAACACCGGCCCGACGATGCGGGACAGCAGAAACGTACGCGCCGCGCCGCGGGCCTGGTCGGTTGCGAACACGTGCCAGCGGCCGTCGTGCAGCACGATGGCGTGCGGGGTGACCCGACGCTGCTGCGGGGCCCGTTCCCCCGGCTTCAGGTACGGAAACGAGACGAGCTGGTTCCTGTCCATGGCCTTGCTCAGCGGTTCGAAGGAGGCCTCCCTCGCCCGGAGCGACGGCGCGTAGCCGAGAACGGGGTCGCGGGAGTCGATGCCGAGCGAATTGAGCTTGGTCAGCGCTCGACGCGACTCGGCCGACAACGACCCCTCCCGCCACACGGTCGACGCGAGCTTGAGCAGCATCAACTCATCGGGAGAAAACGTGACATCGGCCGGAAGGTCGTACAGTCCCTTGGGAATGCGATACCGCAGGTGGTGGTTACTGCCGGGGTCATCGGGCGGTTCGATCACCTCGAGGGGAATGCCCAGCTCCCGGATGTCGTCTTTGTCCCGCTCAAACTGCCGCTCGAGGCTCGCGTTGCTTTCGCTCGCGGAATACCGCTGCCGGTAGCCCTGAACGGTGGCGAGAATCTCGGCCTTCGTCAGACCGATCTCCGTCGCCAGGAGAGCAAGCACCAGGCTGAAGAGGCGTTCCTCAACAGTCACGGGTCGCGGGGGAACTGGTGCTGCGGGGGGCTGATCAGAAAGAGGCGGCACCGTGCGATTCTATCGCGCGGCGCCGCCTCAGTTGACCTGGCCGAAGGGCTAGCCGATTCCGAGGATGTCCACGACGAAGACGAGAGTGGACCCGGCCGGAATGCCCTGCACAGCCTGATCGCCGTAGCCCTGGTCGGGCGGAATGACGGCGAGGACCTGGGATCCGACCGGCTGGCCGATCATTGCCTCGGCGAAGCCGGGAATAACACCGCCCTGAACCTTGGAGCCGTCGGCCGCGATCAGCGATGCGGGTGCGCCGTTTGTCCACGAGGAGTCGAAGACCTCCTTGCTGGCCCAGGCGACGCCGGTGTATGCCACGGTCACCGGGTCGCCCTCCTTCACGGTGGCACCGTCGCCCTTCTTGAGCACGGCCACCTTCAGGTCGGTCGGGGCTGCGCCGGAGGGAATGGTGATGCCGGGGGCACCGTTCTCGGCCAAAACGACTCCGGGCATCCCGTTGACGCTCGGCTGGTCGGCTCCATCGGCGCGGGTCAGGTACGACTTGACGACGTCGATCACAAAGACGAGCGTGTCGGTGGCGGCGATTCCCAAGTCGGCGTTTCCACCCTGAGGGCCGAATGCGTCTTCCGGCGCCACGGTCACGGCCAGGCGCGAGCCGACCTGAGCACACAGCAAGGATTCGGAGAGTCCCTTGATGGTTTGGTCGTTGACGACGAGGCTGGCCTGCGACGTGCCGTCATAGGGCGATTCCTGGACGACCGCACCCGTGGTGCCGTTGTACACGCTCAGGTCGACCGTGACCTTCTGGCCCTCGGCGACCGGTGCGCCCTCGCCCGGCACAACGACGTTGAGCTGCGTCGTCGCGGTTTTGATCGGGGTCGGAAAGTCGACGACGGGCTGGGCGCCGAAGGCACCGGTGACGCTGACGAGCTCCGACGCGGGGCCGGAGGTCACCGGCGGCGTGCAGTCCTCAGCGGTGACGCCAGGGGTGCTGCAGGCTGTCAGGGACGCCACGAGTAGTCCGGCGGTAACGATCAGCGCGGATGCTTTGCGCACAAGTCCTCTTTCTGAAAAACGGGGTGCCGCATATGCGACGGAAACCGGCCGGGTCGGCGACCGAAAGTCAGTCTATCTGGGGTTCTACCGGCGACTCGAGGTCACGGGCCTTGGACAGCTCTGCGCTGGTGCTGGCCGCGCGAACACGTTTGCGCATGCTCTTCGAGCTGACATTGCGTTCGCCGAGCGCGCCCGGGGTCCATGCTTCCACATCGGCGTCGTCGAAATCGGTCTTCGACGGTCGACGTTTGAGTTCGGGCAGCACCGCGCCCGGCGCGAGCCGGCGGGCCGTGATCAGAAAACCGGTGTGCCCGATCATGCGGTGGTCCGGGCGAACGGCGAGGCCTTCCACATGCCAACCGCGAATCATCGTCTCGTTCGAGTCGGGATTCGTATACATGCCCGTGCCGCGAATCGCCTCGGCCACGCGAGAAAGCTGGGTCACCGTGGCCACGTAGCACAGCAGCACGCCGCCGGGCTTGAGAGCCTCCGAAACGACCTCGAGGCATTCCCACGGTGCCAGCATGTCCAGGACCACCCGGTCGACGGTGTGGGGTGCGGCGACCTCCGGGAGGGTCTCGGCCAGGTCGCCGAGCGTGATCGTCCAGTTCTGCGGGTCCGACCCGAGGAACGTTGCCACATTGTCGCGGGCGACATCCGCGAACTCCGCACGGCGTTCGAAGGAGGCAAGCCGGCCGGCCGGCCCGATGGCCCGCAGCAGCCACAGCGACAGGGCGCCGGAGCCGACGCCGGCCTCAACCACCGTGGCGCCCGGAAAGATGTCGGCCTGCCCGATGATCTGCGCGGCGTCCTTGGGATAGATGATCGCGGCGCCTCGCGGCATCGACATGACAAAGTCGCTCAGCAGCGGACGCAAGGCGAGATGCTCGACGCCCACATTGTTGGTGACCACGGAACCATCGGGCTGACCGATGATGTCATCGTGCGACAGGATGCCGCGGTGGGTGTGAAAACCCTGGCCGGGGATCAACGCGATCGTGTTCATGCGACCCTTGGGCCCGGTGAGCTGCACCCGGTCGCCGGCGCGGAACGGTCCACTGTTCTGTACGACCTGGCTGTTCGTGTCTGTTGCACTGGTGTTCATGTGACTACTGGATCCTCATAGTTGGTGGGCTCGACGGCATTAGGACTGCAGCGTACGAGTCGGCGTCAAGTCTAGGTCGATCTCGGCGAGGCGAGCGCGGAACAGCGCCGTCACATCGTCCACCGTGCGCCCCTCGAGCGTGGACCAGCGCGTGTAGGCAGCGCTCTCCGGCAGGGGAATTTGATGCGGGACGGCAATGGTGATTGTGCCGGCCGCGACGGCGCTCGTGACGCCGGGAACAGAGTCCTCAATGGCGACGCAGTGTGCCGGATCGACGCCGAGGGCCGCCGCCGCCGTGAGGTACGGTTCGGGGTGCGGCTTGCTGTTGCTGACCATGTCGCCGGCGATGATCAGGTCGAAGGCGGCGAAGTCAATGAGTTCCGCGATCTGTGTGGCCATGCGCTTCACGGACATCGTGACGAGCGCCGTCGGGATCCCCGCGGCCTTCAGTTTCGCCAGCAGCTCACGGGATCCGGGTCGCCATGGAATCCCGTGCTCGGCGAGTTGTTCCTGCACTCGGTCGGTGAGCCACTGCACGATCGCGTCGGCGTCCATGTCGACGCCACGCGCCTGCAGCACCCCGGCGGAGTCCCACAGGCCGGAACCCACCACGAGCATGCAGTCGTCATGGGTCCAGACCCCACCGTACGACGCGACGAGCTCGGTTTCGGCACGCATCCAGTAGGGCTCGGTGTCGACGAGGGTCCCATCCATGTCCCAGAGAACGGCGGCGGGCAGGGGGGAAACTTTCGGGAACGCAGTCACGGAGTCCAAGTGTAGAGGGCACGGCCTATCCTTGACTGATGGTGCACGACACGGGCACACGAAATCGAGGTTTTACACGGTGACAGACGGAAAAGAGTTTCTGGGCGGACGGCTCCTGGTCGTAGCGTTCGAGGGCTGGAATGACGCGGGCGAGGCGGCCACGGGTGCCGTTCGGGCGCTGAAAGAGCTGCTCGACGTCCGCGAGATCATGACCGTGGACCCGGAGATGTACTTCGACTTTCAGTTCAACCGGCCGACGGTGTCGACGAATGAGGAGGGCCAGCGCGTCATCGAGTGGCCGAGCGCCACACTTCACGCCCCGGTGTCTCCGGGAGCCGAGGGTGTCCCCCTCGCCGAGGACGCCGAATTGCGCGTGAGCGGCACCAACGCGGGCAACATCTATCTTCTGCTCGGCACCGAACCGTCTCGCAGTTGGAAGAGCTTTGCGTCCGAGATCATCGACGCGGCCCTGGCGGCCGACGTGGCGGGCGTTGTGTTCGTCGGGGCCATGCTCGCCGACGTTCCGCACACCCGGCCCATCTCCATCTTCGTGACCAGCGACAACGCCGACGTTCGCGGAGAGTTGCAGATCGAACGCAGCAGCTATGAGGGACCGGTCGGGATCCTGAGCATTCTCTCGGATGCGGCGGAAGCGGTGGGCATTCCCACGCTTTCGATCTGGGCCTCCGTGCCGCACTACGTGCACAATGCGCCGTCACCCAAGGCGATGCTGGCCCTCATCGACAAGCTCGAGGAGGTCATCGACGTGTCGATACCCCGCGGAAATCTGGTGACCGAAGCGGCCGAGTGGGAGGCGGGCATCGACACCCTCGCCGCCGAAGACGAGGAAATGGCGGCCTACATCGCTCAACTCGAGCAGGCGCGCGACACCGTGGACTCTCCCGAGGCCAGCGGCGAGGCCATTGCGCAGGAATTCGAGAAGTATCTCCGCAAGCGCAGCGACGGCCGCGACGGACACGCCGACGGACGCTCGGGTCCCGACGGGCCCCGACAGTAGCCGCAGCTGTTCAGTAGCCTCAGCTGTCGCGCAGGTTGACGCCGAGCAGCGCGTCAACGGCGTCGGCGAGCAGTTCGGGGTCGTCGACACCGCTGGCGGCGGCATCGAGCGCGAGCAGCGCGGCGGGCGTATTCAGGTCGGCGCGGAGGCTCTCCCGCATCTTCTCAATCACACTCGCGCTCGACGTCGGCCGGGCGATCGGAGACACCGACGCGGAAGCGAAGGCGGCCCGGTACCGGGCGAGCCGGTGCTCCGCGGCGCTCAACAACTCGTCCGTCCACGCCCAATTGGTGCGGTAGTGCTGGGCCAGCAACGCCAGGCGAATAGCTCGAGGGTCGACGCCCTGCTTGCGCAAACCGGACACGAGAACCAGGTTGCCGAGCGACTTGCTCATCTTCTCGCCCTGGTACGCGACCATGCCCGTGTGGCTGTACACGCCGGCAAGCGGATGTCCGGACAGCGCTGACGCGTGCCCGGCGCTCATGTCGTGGTGGGGAAAGACGAGGTCCGAACCGCCGCCCTGCACCGTGAAGTCGGTGCCGAGTTCCTTGAGCGCGATAACGGAACACTCGATGTGCCACCCGGGACGGCCCGCACCGACGCTGGAGGGCCACTGCGGTTCCCCGTCGCGCGCCGCGCGCCACAGCATCGGATCGAGCGCGTCCCGCTTGCCCGGCCGGTCGGGGTCTCCACCACGCTCGGCAAACAGGGCGAGCATCGTGTCACGGTTCAGATTACTCTCGTCCCCGAGACGCCAGTCGGTGCGCGCCTCCGCCGCCGCGATGTCGAAGTACAGGTCGGAACCGGTGATGCCGTCTGCCCCGGCGACGGCGTCACCGGTCTCGACCTCGTAGGCGAGACCGGCCGCGCGCAGCTGGGCGACAGCGTCGGCGACCTCGTCGATGACCTCCGTCACGGCCACGTAATCGTTCGGCGGAATGATGCCGAGCGCCTCCATGTCGGTGCGGAAAAGTTCCACCTGGGACTGCGCGAGTTCCTGCCAATCCACGCCGGTCTCCGCCGCTCTTTCGAGGAGCGGGTCATCGATGTCCGTCACGTTCTGTGCGTAGTGCACCTGGAAGCCCGCGTCGAGCCAGACCCGCTGAAGCGTGTCGAAGGCCAGATAGGTTGCCGCATGCCCGAGATGTGTGGCGTCATACGGCGTGATTCCGCACACGTACAGACGCGCGACGTTGATGGGGCGCGCCTCCACGAGTGCGGCCGTCGCGGTGTCGTGCAGCCAGGGCGCGTCGGACGCACCGGGGACAGACGGAATTTCTGGTCGCTTCCAAGCATGCATGCAGCAAGCCTAACTAGGCCGTGATGGTGTTCGTTGCCAGAAGAACGAAGACGGTCACGCCGAGCAGGACCCGGTAGATGACGAACGGCAGAAAACTGCGCTTGGAGATGTAGTTCATGAAGAAGCCGATCACGAACAGCGCGACGACGAACGCGACGGTGGTTGCGACGAGTGTCTCCAACGGGCCGAAGATTTCCGGCTTGCAGCCCACGGCGCCATCGATACACGGCTTCGCGATCGACTTGTAGACCTGGTAAAAGCCGCTGCCGAGCACGGCGGGGATGGCCAGCAGAAAGGCGTATCGCGCCGCGGCACGGCGCTCGTAACCCATGAACAGTCCCAGCGTGATGGTTCCACCCGAGCGGGAGACGCCCGGGATGAGCGCCAGCGACTGGGCGAAACCGTAGATGACGCCGTCACGAACCGTGAGGTCCTTGAGCTTGCGGTTCTTGGCACCCACATAGTCGGCGATGCCCAGGAGTATGCCGAATACAATGAGCATCGTCGCCGTGATCCACAGGTTTCGGAGCACGGTTTCGATCTGGTCCTGGAACAGCAGACCGAGAATCACGATGGGCAGCGACCCGATGATGATGAGCCAGCCCATTCGGGCGTCCGGGTCGTTGCGCGGCACCCGGCCCGAGAGAGACCTGGCCCACTGACCGATGATGCGCACGATGTCATGCCAGAAGAAGATCACCACGGCCAGTTCCGTGCCGATCTGGGTAATCGCCGTGAATTGTGCTCCCGGGTCCGTCCCGGTGCCCAGGAACTGGCCGACGATCGCGATGTGGGCACTGGACGAGACCGGGAGAAACTCGGTCAGTCCCTGGACCAGGCCCAGAATGATCGCATTAATGAAGTCCACGTGCGTCGCTTCCGCTTGGTGTGTGTCGAGCGCTGATTAGTAGCTCGAGAGCAGGTCCGTCAGAACCCGCCTGCCAAACACTAATGCGTCAAGCGGAACGCGTTCATCCACGCCGTGGAACATGGCGGGGAAATCCAGGTCCGCCGGAAGCTTGAGCGGGGCGAAGCCATAGCCCTTGATCCCGAGGGTGCTCAGGGCCTTGTTGTCGGTCCCGGCCGACAGCAGATACGGCAGCACGGGCGCGCCGGGGTCGTGTCGCCCGAGGGTGTCCACGACGGCTTCCACGAGCGGGCCGCCGAATTCGGTTTCCATGCCGATGTCACGGTGCATGGTGACGATCTGGATATCCGGTCCCACGATCTCGGCGATCTCGGCGAGCACTGCGTCCTCCTCACCGGGGAGCGACCGAATGTCGATGAGCGCCTCCGCCGTGTCGGGAATCACGTTGTGCTTGTATCCGGCGGTGAGGCCCGTGGGGTTGGTCGTGGTGCGCAGACTCGCCTGGATGAAGCCGGAGGCTGTGCCGGTGGCCAGGGCGAGTTCGTCGGGGCCCACCTGCTGCGGGTCGACGTCGAGAATACGCGCCACCTCTGCCAGGAGCTGCGTCGTCGTCTCGGTCAGCCGAATCGGCCACGTGTGTCGGCCGACCTTAGCGACGGCCTCAGCGAGGCGGGTGATGGCGTTGTCGTGGTGCACGCGAGAGCCGTGGCCGGCACTGCCTGTGGCGACGAGCTTGACCCAGATCAGTGCCTTCTCCCCGGTCTGCAGCAGGTACGCGCGTTGTCCGGCAAGGGTGATCGAATACCCACCGACTTCGCTGATCGCCTCCGTGGCGCCTGTGAAGAGCTCGGGGCGGGTCCTGGCGAGGTATCCGGAGCCCAGCACTCCCCCGGCCTCTTCGTCGGCGAAGAAGGCAATCACGAGGTCGCGCTCCGGCACGCCGCCCGAGCCGATGATGTCGGTGAGGGACGCGAGGATCATCGCATCCATGTTCTTCATGTCCACGGCGCCGCGACCCCAGAGCAACCCGTCCTTGATGACACCGCCGAACGGGTCGACGGACCAGTTCGCGGCATCGGCGGGAACCACATCGAGGTGACCATGAACCACGAGTGCGCTTCGGCTGCTGTCCCGGCCACGGACGCGAGCGACGACGCTCGTGCGTCCCGGTTCGGAATCGAAGAGTTGCGGCTTGAGACCGAGGCCGGTCAGATGGGCGGCCACGTACTCGGCGGCCTCCGTTTCGCCGTTGGATCGACCCTCGCCATAGTTCGACGTGTCGAAGCGAATAAGGTCGCGGGCAAGGCGTGCTGTGAGGTCAAGGTCGCCGTTGGTGGGGTGGTCTGGAGCAGTGGGGGCCATGCCCTCACGCTACCGGCATCGCCACAATGGCGGTGCGCGTGAAACACGCTCCATAATCCGTGCTAAGTTATTACCTCGGCAGCCGGTTTTACACGGAGGCCTGATCACCCAGTCCGGGTGGCGGAATTGGTAGACGCGCTGGCTTGAGGTGCCAGTGCCCGTTAAGGGCGTGTGGGTTCAAGTCCCATCTCGGACACATTGATTGCTCCTGAAGCGATCAACGAGAACTGGTTGAGACAGTTCATAAGGCCGGATCCTAGGATCCGGCCTTATCTCGTTAACTGTTCCGGCCGACCACAGGTGTGGTCGGCCGGTTGTGATTACTTGGCATCTTGGCTCGGGAAGATGACTTTCTGGACGATGATGATTGCCGAGGCGGCGAGGGGAATCGCCACAAGCGCGCCGAGCACGCCACCGACCGTTCCCCCGGCGACAGCACCGATGACCACAATCGAGCCCGGCACCGCGACCGCGCGATTCATGATGCGCGGACTCAACACATATGCTTCCACCTGCATGTACGTCAGGTAGTAAATCCCGGCTACCAAGCCCGTGAGCGGCGATGCGAACAGGGACGCGAGGATGATGATGATCGACCCGGTCAGCGTGCCCACGAGCGGAATCAACGACAGCAGGAACGCGACGAACGCGAGAAGCCGCGGCAGCGGAGCCCCTATGATGCTCAGGAAAATGAGGCTCAGCACGCCGTTGACCGCCGCAAGTGACACCTGGCCGACAACGTAACGCCCGACGGATTGCACGATCTGTTCGGAGATCTCAATGAACGTGTCCCGTCGGCTCTTCGGGACGAAGCCGTAGACCATCCTCTTGATGGAGGACAGGGACGCGAGAAAGTACAGGGTGAGGATCAGTACGATCACGCCGCCCGTGAGGCCGCTGGCGATGCCGGCTCCGACGGTGAGGAGCCCACCGCCGAGCGTGGCCAGATTTTCGGCGTTGAGCAGATCCTCGGCACTCCGAACCACTTCATCGATGTTCACGAAACCACCGAACTGCTGGTCGAAACGGTCGATCCAGTCGGCCTGCGAGAGATTCGCGACCGTCTCCGGCAGATTGGTGATGAACGCCGTGGCCTGCTCGACCACAACGGGCACAATCGTGACCAGCAGCCCCCCGAAGATCAGCAGGACGGCACCGAACACAATCGCGATGGCCAGGCCTCGCTTCATATATTTCGAGATCCAGGAGACGAGAGGATTGAGTCCGAGCGCGAGGAAGAGGGCGATGCCGATGTAGATCAGCACGGTGCCGAGCTGGGCGAGTATTCCCCCGAGAACGAGCGCCAGGAGCACCCCGATGCCTCCGACGAAGCCGATCTTAAATGCGTTGATCCGGGCGTAGCGCATGGGGCCCTCGTGCGTGAGCTGCACGTCGGGGCTCGCGGTGACCGCCGCGGTGGCGCGTGCGCTGGAACCGTCGCTATCGCGTCGTCGTCTTCTGGTGATCACGGCGTTCATCCCATTCTGCCCGGGTTCACGGAAGCCGCCCGTGTCCGACTCGTGTCGGTTGCGGTCTCCGCTGCGGAGAGCATAGTGGATTTCGCCAGTCC